>ENA-ORMO01000413-ORMO01000413.1-human-gut-metagenome-genome-assembly--contig:-NODE-413-length-60614-cov-4.027874_pt1 | contig 60614 bp, 58 predicted proteins | sample MGYA00242106_ERZ509001 | MGnify/ENA primary metagenome ERZ509001 (study PRJEB26280, sample SAMEA2338736) | human gut metagenome | biome: human gut; feature: human-associated habitat; material: faeces...
GGTCGCACCCCACGCGGGTGCGTGGATTGAAATGACAAAAATGCAGTCGTCCGGGTTGATCGGCTCGTGTCGCACCCCACGCGGGTGCGTGGATTGAAATACAAAATTTATGATCAGCATAAAAATGAGCGGGAGGTCGCACCCCACGCGGGTGCGTGGATTGAAATCGTTTCAAAAATCAACATATCATGCGGGTTGATTTGTCGCACCCCACGCGGGTGCGTGGATTGAAATCTGTTTTTTCTGATAGTTCTTTTTGGGTAATATTGTCGCACCCCACGCGGGTGCGTGGATTGAAATTCGGATCGTATACCCCCTCATGAGTCTGATTTCGTCGCACCCCACGCGGGTGCGTGGATTGAAATTTGAAGGCGTTGTGTCTCCGAACCTGCGCAGCGAAGGTCGCACCCCACGCGGGTGCGTGGATTGAAATGTCGTCTACTGATATATTGATCGTGGCGTCGATCCGGTCGCACCCCACGCGGGTGCGTGGATTGAAATTTACCACCTATACAGGCGGCAATGTCGTCGAGAGTCGCACCCCACGCGGGTGCGTGGATTGAAATACATAATCCTCAATGAAGCACCATACCAAAAGCGTCGCACCCCACGCGGGTGCGTGGATTGAAATTGTATATAATCTTCAGCTTGTTGTTTATTGCCCATGTCGCACCCCACGCGGGTGCGTGGATTGAAATCGGCGCGATTTTTATCATCCTGTAAAACTGGTACGGTCGCACCCCACGCGGGTGCGTGGATTGAAACAGGCATGCCGAAATAAGTCTGCCGATTCACGAATATTGTATAGAAATCCTGTTTTGTCGCATCCGACACAGCGCGCTACATCTCATACAATTGATGAGGCATCGGCAATAATAATATAGGCTTGCTCATGCATATATATAGAACACACTTTCACATAGGTAGGTAAATAAAGAGAATACAAATTTGCTCCTATATAGGTGATATTCAAGTCGAAGTGTGCGTAATATGGGATTAAACCAGAAGGGTAGCGCCCCACGCGGGTGCGTGGATTGAGATGAATGCCGTTTCGCCTTACCATCCATTCTGAAATAAGCTTTTCTTAATTATTGCAAGTATCATGTGCACAACATGTTTGAATTGGAGGCTATCCATGGCGGCATTTACAAATACAATTTCCAATCTGAATCAAATGCTCAACTCCATCCTTTGGGGCCGGGGGATGCTCCTTTGCTTTCTGCTGGTCGGCTTTCTGTTCACGGTCGGCACACGTTTTTTTCAGGTCCGCTGGTTATCCAAATGGATGCGCCTGACGGTCGGCAGCCTCTTCGCCAGGAAGGGAGGCAGGCAGAAGCTACCTGCCCATTCCATCACTCCGTTCCAAGCACTCTCCACCGCACTCGCCGCCGCAATCGGCACCGGCAACATCGTCGGTGTTGCTATCGCCCTTTCTACAGGCGGCCCGGGCGCGATCTTCTGGATGTGGGCTTCCGCTTTTCTCGGCATGATGACAAGCTTTGCGGAAAAAACGCTCGGCATCCGCTACCGCTATCCGGATGCAAAAAATCGCTGGGTAGGCGGCGCAATGGTCTATATGGAAAAAGGGCTTCACTGCAAATGGATGGCTCTGCTCTTTGCAGCCCTTTGTATTCCCGTCTCCTTCGGCATGGGCAACCTCTCGCAGAGCAATTCAATGGCGCAGGCTATGAAAAACGCCTTCGGCGTATCCCCCAAAGTGACAGGAGCAGCGGCGGCCATATTGATTGGAATTATCTTGCTCGGCGGTATCAAACGCATTGCCGCCGTGACGGAAAAACTAGTTCCCATCATGGCAATTCTGTATTTAACAGCAGGCTGCGCTGTAATTTTGATAAATATTCGCCGCCTTCCGCAGGCGGTCGGCGGTATTATTTCAGAGGCTTTTTCCATTCGTTCTGCCATAGGCGGAACAGCGGGCTACGGCATGGCCCGCGCACTGCGCACCGGCGTTTCAATGGGCGTCTTTTCCAATGAGGCTGGGCTCGGCACTTCCGTGATCGTCCATTGCGATGCGGATGTAAAGGAGCCGGTCGAGCAAGGCATGTGGGGCATTTTTGAGGTGTTTGCGGATACGCTTGTATGCTGCACTGTCACCGCGCTCGCCATCCTCACCTCAGGGGTTTGGGCTCCTTCCTGCGCGTACAGCGGCACCGCCCTATGCGCCGCCGCCTTTGCCACAGTATTCGGTGCCGCCGGCGAAAAATTCATTGCCATTTCAATTGTATTATTCGCTTTTGCCACGCTCATCGGCTGGTCATATTATGGGGAAAGAGCCGTTTCCTACCTATTGGGCGACCGAGCTGTTCCCCTTTATAAAATTCTGTTTGCCGCCGTCGTCCTTCTGGGCAGTACGGTCCGGATGGAGCTCGCATGGAGCTTATCCGACACGTTTAACGCCCTGCTGGCAATCCCAAACCTGATTGCTATCACGATTTTAAGCCGAGAGGTATTCCAGCTTACCAAAGATTATGTACACCGTTATTTTCTCACACAAAAAACAGCAAATAGCCAACGCATAAAAGCAGCCGTTCCCGGCCATAACAGATGCAGAAGAGGTTGACGGAGCAAATCAGTTCTCATTTGGCTCGAAAGGAATGATCATATGGCAGATCCTAAATTAGCAGGTGGGCTAAATTCTCTTTTGAAAAAAGATGCCGGGGTAAACGAATATTTTCTCTCCCTCCCGAGCGTTGCGCGGGAAAAACTGCGTGATTGCGGCAAACAGATAAAAACGGAGAAGGATTTCTATGAACTGGCAGAAACTTTCGTAAAAGAGGAATCCTAAGCCTACGTTTATTCCAAAGAACAGGCGGTCCATCCGGGGCCGTCTGTTCCTTTTTGCTCCTAGATACGGCAAAACTCAACCGGTTTTATTTTTGCTGTTGTTTGCCGGTTTATCTGTTGTTTTTCTCATCGCAAGAGTATATACTAAATGCTGTAAATTAATAAACGTTGTGAGGTTTCTCTATGGATTTCGGTTTTTTAAAAATCGGCGCTTTCAGCCCGCGCACCTGTGTTGCCAACCCAAAACAAAATGCAATCTATACGCTGGACGCCCTGCGCCATGCACAGGAAGAGGGCGTTCAGGTGGCCGTGCTGCCGGAGCTCTGCCTCTCTGGCTATACCTGCGGCGATTTATTTGGGCAGGATGTGCTGCTTGACAGCTGCGAACAGGCGCTGCTCGGCCTTGCGGAGCAGACGAAGGGCTTTTCTACCGTGATCGTCATAGGCATTCCCTTACGGGTAGACGGGTTTCTTTATAATTGTGCTGCCGTTCTGCACCGTGGTAAAATCCTCGGCTTTGTACCAAAGACTTACCTGCCGAATTACCAGGAATTTTACGAAAAGCGGTGGTTTGTCTCGGCAGAGCAGGCAAAGGCGGAAACGATCCGCTTTGCAGGAGAGGATATTCCGTTTGGAAACCTGCTTTTTCGCTTGAATGACCGCGCGGTGCTTGGCGTTGAAATTTGTGAGGATCTTTGGGTTCCTCTGCCGCCCAGTACACGGATGGCACAGGCCGGAGCAAATGTGATCGTCAACCTCTCCGCCAGCAACGAAGCGGTTGCAAAAAATGACTATCGCCGCGCCATGATTGCACAGCAGAGCGCCAAAGCACTGTGCGCTTATGCCTATGCCTCCGCAGGCGTTGGAGAATCTACGACAGATCTCGTCTTTGCCGGCGCATGCACAGTGGCGGAAAACGGCACGCTCCTCGCAGACAGCCCCCGCTTTTTACTAGAGGGCAGCGAAGCGGTTGCCTGCGTCGATCTGGAGCGGCTTTTATCCCAGCGCAGGCAAAATGGTAGCTTCCCGGATAACGCCACCCTCGTCCCTCCACCAGCCTACCGAGTGATCGACGCGCCGGTTCCCGCCCTGGAAGAAGCACAGATCAACCGCGCTTATGATAAACACCCCTTTGTGCCGGATGACCGCGTTAAGCGGGAGGAACGCTGCCGGGAGATTCTTTCGATTCAGGCGGCGGGGCTTGCCAAGCGGCTTTCCCACACCGGGATGCAGAAGCTGGTGCTCGGCATTTCCGGCGGGCTTGATTCGACGCTCGCGCTACTTGTCTCTGTGCGGACGATGGAGCTTTTAAAGCTGCCGACCAACAACATTATTTGCGTTACTATGCCGGGCTTCGGCACAACAGACCGCACCTATGACAACGCGGTAGAGCTTATCCAGTGCATCGGTGCGACCTTCCGGGAAATTGATATCCGCCCAGCCTGCCTACAGCATATGGCGGATATCGGCCATGATCCCGTTCTGCACGACGTAACCTATGAAAACACGCAGGCCCGTGAGCGCACACAAATCCTGATGGATCTCGCCAATAAGGAGGGCGGCATTCTCGTCGGAACGGGGGATTTGAGCGAGCTCGCCCTTGGCTGGTGCACCTATAATGCCGACCACATGAGTATGTATGGTGTTAACTGCGGCGTGCCCAAAACGCTTGTGCGCCATTTGGTTGAGAATTTTGCCGCCCAGGCGGATGCACGTACCGCGCGTGTGCTGCGCTCGGTGCTCGACACGCCTGTCAGCCCAGAGCTCCTGCCACCGGATGAGGTTGGCCAAATCGCACAGAAAACAGAGGAGAAGATCGGCCCCTATGAGCTGCACGATTTCTTTCTCTATCATTTTCTCCGCTTCGGCACAAATCCCCAGAAGCTTCTATTTCTTGCCAAGCGCGCTTTTGGCGATCAATATACCCAACAGCAACTCACGGCATGGCTGCGGCTGTTTTTAACGCGCTTTTTCCAGAGCCAATTTAAGCGCTCCTGCCTGCCGGACGGCCCAAAGGTGGGCTCCGTCAGCCTTTCTCCGCGCGGGGATTGGCGTATGCCATCCGACGCGCAGGTGAACGCTTGGCTTGACACATTGGAAAATAAGGAAGCGGAGTAAACATCGGAAAGATAACCCTTCCGAACTGCGTATGGTGCTTTTCGATCATAAATTCCACTTAAAATTTTGGCTGTGCAAAGCCACATCATGCCGCAGCCTTGCACAAGAAAGGGATGGTCATAACCATGTCGGACCTAAAGCCACGCATTTACACCGTTGCCACCGCCCATCTGGATACCTCCTGGAACTGGGATTTCGAAACAACGCTGCGCGAATACATACCCGCTACCCTACGGGATAATTTTGCGCTCTTTGAGAAATACCCGGATTACCGCTTTAGCTTTGAGGGGAGCTACCGCTATGAACTGATGGAGGAATACTATCCGGAAGAATTTGAAAAGCTGAAGGAATATGTTGCACAGGGGCGGTGGAATGTGACCGGGAGCGCATATGAAAACGGGGATGTCAACATTCCTTCTCCGGAAGCGCTCTTTCGCAACATCCTCTATGGGAACAGCTATTTTGACAAAACGTTCGGCAAACGCAGCACGGATATTTTCCTGCCGGACTGTTTCGGCTTCGGCTGGGCGCTGCCGAGCATTGCACGGCACGCAAACCTCTCCGGCTTTACCACGCAAAAGCTGACCTGGAGCTCGGCCTTCGGCATACCCTTTGATCTAGGCCGTTGGTACGGGGTGGATGGCCGCTGGATCTATGCCTCTCTCGACGCGCGCAGCTATGTGGCGGAGCTTGACAAGGTGCGCAAAAACCGTGCCGTCTCACAAAAGCTCAAGGCGAATCTCAAAAAGTATAACCTCCCCTTTACCTATATTTTTCACGGAACGGGGGATTGCGGAGGAGCCCCAAAGGAGGAATCCGTCGCCACCGTCTGCCAGGAGCTCTCGGAAAACAAAACGGAAAAAAGTGATGTGCTCAGCGCGCCGGCCGATCAGGTTTTCCGTGATATGGAAGCGGAGCTGACGCCAGAGCAAAAGGCTAGCCTCCCCTTCTGGAACACAGAGCTCGTTTCCACTGATCATGGCGTGGGCTCTTACACTTCGCGCGCAATCGGCAAGCGGTGGAACCGTCGCGCGGAACAGCTGGCGGATGCGGCAGAACGCAGCGCCTCGGCGGCAATGTGGCTGGGGGCGGCCGACTACCCGCAGGAGAAAATGGATACCGCATGGAAACGGATCATCGCCCATCAGTTCCACGATGACCTCACCGGCACCTCTCTAATGCGCTGCTACCAGCGCAATTGGAACGATTATATCCTCTCGCTCAACGAGCTTGCAGAAGAATACCGCGCAAGCGTGGGCGCCGTATCCACTCTGATGGATACCTCTTTTGTCAAGGGCACGGCCCTGCTCGTCAACAATCCCCTCCAAGGGAGTGAGAACCGCATTGGTCCGGTCACGGCTTTTATTCCCGTTTCTGAAAACTGCCAGTATCTTCGTGTTTACGATCTGAATGGGTCAGAAGTGCCTGCGCAGGTGCTTTCGCGCAACGGCGAGGCTCTAAAAATTGTATTCATCGCAAGCGTTCCCTCCATGGGCTATGCCGTATATGATGTGCGGGAGTCCGGGGAGCCCTGCCCCATCCAAACGCGTTTACGCGCGCAGGAAAAGCTGCTGGAAAACGAGCGTTACCGCCTCACGCTTGACCATAACGGCGATATCTCCAGCATCTATGATAAAGAGGTTGGGATGGACCTGCTTACCGCCCCCATCCGCATGGGCGTCCACCACTACTTGGGCAGCACGCACTGGCCCGCATGGGAGCTTGATTTCGTTGAAGTGATGACAAAGCCGATAGCGTATGCGCGTGCGCCTAAATTCACCATCTTGGAGAACGGCCCCGCCCGCGTTGCGATCGAAACGCTGCGTGTGTGCGGCCCCTCGACCTTCCGTCAGGTTATTTCCCTGTCTGCCGGAGGCGATACGGTGGAGGTTTATAACGAGATCGAATGGCGCAATATGCGCAGCTTGCTCAAAACGCAGTTTCCGCTGGCGGTATCCAACCCCAAAGCAAGCTATGACCTTGGCCTTGGCGTCATTGAGCGCGGCAATAATACACCGAAGCTCTATGAGGTGCCCGCACAAATGTGGGCGGATATCACAAAGGTGGATGGCAGCTGCGGTGTATCCATCCTGAGCGATTCGAAATACGGTTGGGATAAGCCGCTTGACAACTGCTTGCGGTTGACCGGCATTCACACCCCACAATCCGCCTACCGCGATGAAAGCGGCCAGAATACGATGGATCTTGGCCTAAACCGCTACAGCTTCGGTATTTTCGGCCATATGGGCGGCTATGAAAACGGCACACAGATGGCGGCCGCGCGCTTTAACCAGCCCATGAACGCCTTTCTTGTGGAAAAGCATCCGGGTGCCCTAGGCCGCGAATTCTCCTTTGGCAGGATTAGCGAAGAAAATATATTGGTGCGTGCGCTTAAAAAAGCGCAGGATTCTGATGAGATCATTATCCGTTTCAATGAAGGTGCAGGAAAAACCCACACAAAGCTCCGTTTTGAGCTTGGGGCCGGGATTGCATCTGCACGAGAAATCTATGCCTCTGAGGAACCGCGGGAGGAGGGGGAATTCCTGCTGGAGGGAGGCGTGCTGCAATTTGACCTAAAGGCCTTTGAACCGCGCTCCTTTGCCCTAACGCTCGCGCCCGCTCCGGTGTGCGGCCAGCTCAAGCACAGCATGCCAATCGAGCTGCCTTACGATACGGATCTCCTTTCTTTTAACCGCAATCGGGCGGATTGCGGCACTGCTTGCCCTGTAGCCCTACCCGCAGAGCGTTTCCCATCGGAGATCCGCTGCGGCGGCGTGCGCTTTGTGACTGGCCCCAAAGAGGATTTGGCGGCAAATGCTGTGATCTGCCGTGGGCAAAAACTGAGTATCCCGGAGGGCGCAAAATATCTGAGCCTGATGATGGCCTCACTCAGCGGTGATCGGCGCACCGCGCTGACCATCGGCAAAACCGGCTTTCTATTTACCGTGCATGATCTCCTGGAGGCGGTTGGAAAATGGGATCTCTACGGCATGCAGGAGACTGGGCAGATTAAGCAGACCGTTCTTGCCTGGAATGCGACTCATCTCCATAGAGGCGATGCGGATAGCTACGGCGAGCAGGCGTATTTTTTCAAATATACGTTCGAAATTCCAGCGGGAGCGAAATCCTTTACCCTCCCGCTCGATCAAAACCTCCTTCTTCTGGCTGCAAGCGGCACAGATCTTCCCGCCTGCCGGACAGCCGCGCCGCTGTATGACACGCTTAAAAAACGGGAATTTGATTTTTGGATCACAGAAAAAGACCGCAGGCTTGCACACCCTGGGATGCTCTCCAAGGCGGCGGGTTTTCTAAAATTCGGCGGCAGCTATGTATCCCGCTCCCTGCAAAGAGAAATCGACCTATTATAACCAATAAGCTGATACAAAGAAAAGGAGCGCGTTGCAGCACTAGCAATGCGCTCCTTTTTCTTTTCCTCCGTGCTATCAATGCGATTCAGCCCTTTTCATCTGAGAAAGCGGCCGTATCCTCATATGTCTCCGGGCAAACCTCCCAAATCTTTTCCCGCAGCGCAATAAAGTCTTCCAATGCCTCCGGCTTCTGCTGCGGGTTGCGCAAAAGCGAAGCCGGATGATAAGTGCCCATCATCCACACGCCGTTTTTTTCCATAAATTGACCGTGCTGCTTGGTGACACGAAAATTCTTATCGATGAGGCGTTGTGCAGAAATTCTCCCAAGGCAAACAATAATCTTTGGCCGAAGCAGGCGCACTTGCTCGCGTAGCCAAGGCAGGCAGGCCTCCTGCTCGGCAGGCAGCGGATCGCGATTTTTCGGCGGACGGCATTTTACCATATTGGCAATGTAAATATTTTTGCCGCGTTCCAAATCAACCACAGCCAAATATTGATCGAGCAGTTTCCCGCCGCGGCCTACAAACGGTTCGCCCTGCAAATCCTCATTTTCTCCCGGGCCCTCGCCGATCAAAAGCACGCCTGCTCTCCTGCTGCCCACGCCGAAAACCAGCTTGGTCCGCGTTTCCCCCAGCGGGCAGTTGTGGCAACTGAAACATGCTGTTTCCAATGACTCCCAGGTTTCATACATATGCATCTCAGCGCCTTTCCTCTGTTTTGAATGCATTCAGTATAGCACATCCGCTGGGATTTGTAGAGCGATATCTAAGATTTAACGTTGCTATTTCCCGGCGGTTGATGTAAAATAGGAAGAAAGAAATGTATTTTTTGGAGGAAATAAACGATGAAAAAAAGCGTATTGCTTGAAACTTCCGCGCGCCATGCCCACTTGAGCCGCAGGGTGCTCGACATCCTGTTTGGCGAAGGCTATGAGCTGACCCATAAAAAAGACCTTTCCCAGCCCGGCCAGTTTGCCACGAACGAGCGTATCCAGGTCATTGGCCCAAAGGGCAGTTTCCCCAGCGTATCGATTCTCGGCCCGGTCCGCCCGGAAACCCAGGTCGAGCTCTCTGCTACGGACGCCCGTTCTATCGGCTTGAAGCCGCCTGTGCGTGAATCGGGCGATCTGAAAGGCAGCGAAGGCTGCAAAATTGTCGGCCCAAAGGGTGAGGTAGAGCTTCAGGACGGCGTTATCATTGCAAAACGCCACATCCATGCCACACCGGCTGACGCTGAGCAATACGGCTTACAGGATAAGCAGATTGTATCCGTTAAGGTGGAATCCGATGGGCGTTCCCTAGTCTTTGGGGACGTTGTCGTGCGCGTCAGCGAAAAATATGCGCTTGCTATGCATATTGATACCGATGAATCCAATGCCGCTGGCGCTGTGCCCGGCATGATGGCTGAAATACTGGACTGACTTGACAACAGAATCTGTACGGGCGGGAACAGGCGGCGCAGCGCCTCCCCGCCCGTTCTGCTTTTTCTCTGCATAATGGCCGGTGCGCGGGCATAGGATGAATTAAACGATTTTATTCTTCAGAAATGGGGACGGTAAAATGGACAAACAGACTGCCTCTTCGCTGCAACGGCCGGAAATCCGATATCTGCTCATCTTGGGCTGTACCGTGCGTGGGGATCAACCCACGCAGCTCCTGCAAACGCGGATTGACCGTGCGGCACAATACTTAAAGCTGCATCCGCAAACCATAGCGGTTGCCAGCGGCGGATGCTTTCGGGCCGGGCAGCAAACAAGCGAGGCGGCCGTCATCCAAAAAGGGCTGTGCGCGAAGGGAATCGCTCCGGAGCGGATTTTAATTGAGGATCAGGCGCGCTCAACCGCAGAAAACTTCACCCTATGCAAACACTTGTTGGAAAGCCGTGAGGGCTGGGACGAAACAGAAACCATTGCCTTTGTCACGAATGATTTTCATGTAGCGCGCTGCCTGAAGATCGCCTGCCAAAATCGGCTGCATGTTGTGCCGGTTGCGGCTGCAACGCCAAAACATGCCCGCCTGCGCTGCCGTTTGCGGGAATGCATCGTCTCCATTTCCGTTCGGTTTTCAGAAAAATCAGGTTAGCCGTTCAAGAGGGAATCAAAAGGATGCGCCGCCAAAACTTTGCAGTGTATCCTTTTACTTTTACGAATCTGCCCGTAGGTATTTCTGCCGGAAGGCGCCCGGCGTCATGCCCACGGCCTTTTTAAACGCACGGTCAAAGTGGCTTTGGTCACAATAGCCCAGTTGGAGCCAGATGCTGCCGCTGCCCGGCGTTTGCAGCAGGCGCTTTGCCTCCTCAATTTTTTGCTGCTGGATATATTGGGTGACGCTCATGCCCGTCTCCTGCCGGAACCGCTGTGTGAGATAGCTTGGGTTGCGTTGCACGCTCGCCGCGGCCTCCTCTACACGGATGCGTTCATAAAGGTGCTCCTGCACATACTGCATGCACAAATGTACTGTTGTGGAATAATTCGCCTGTTTAAGTGCTTGAACGCGGCTGGCAAAATCCATCAGCATGCGGGCAAACAGGCTGATGAGCGCCTCCTGCTCGCCAACCTCTTCGCAAAAAAGGATATAATATTCATAGAGACCACAGCCCTCCTCCCAGCCTACCCCCGCCTGCACCGCCGCCTGAAAGGCAAGCGCTCCGATGGCGATTATCTGATTGCGCAGGCTACGCAGCGGTTCATGCGCAAAGGTGGCAAGATTCCATCGCGGCAGTTCCTGTAGGAGAAGCTTCAACGCCCGTGGATCCCCTTCCTGCACACAATGCATCAGCCGCTCCTGAAGCCGCTCGCTGAACAGGCGCGGCTCTTCCTCATGGTGCAAAAAGGGCCGTGCCCGCTCCAACGGCGCCTCCGGCAAAAGACGCTTTTGATCCATCAACTGAGAGAGCATAATATGTTCGCCATACATTTGATTATATGCAAGGATCGCCCCATCAATCAGAGCACGGCAATCCAGCACAGGGATAGAGCGGTAGTAAGCAATCAGGGCACTTTTCTGCGCCACGCTTATCTCAAGAGGAGCCAGTATATGTGAAACAGCCGTTTCATTGAGCTCGCTTGGGAACACAGGCCCAATCAGCAGCGTTCCCATCGCACGCCCAAGTTCCCGCACGCCGATGCTGGCCATCGCGCCAAAAACGGGCGAGGTTCGCAGCCGCGGCAGACAATTGCTATCCTCCCGGTGCAAAAGCGGGGTCACCAAAGCCTCTGCGCAGCCCTCCGGCAGATTTGGCCAGCCCTCAGCGAACATCTCCTCCCCTGCCCGTGTGATGGCACGCACCGGCACGCTGGAAAGGGAGCGCAGAAGAAGCGCATTCTCCCGCGCCATTCTCCAACGCATTTCGACCGCCTGTTTATATCCCACGATACTTCAGCCCCATTCCACTCAGAATAATTTCATCATTTATAAATGAATTATACTATAAACTCGGATTAATGCAATCTCATTACAATAAAATATGATAAAATTTTTTTGAAATTCAACTAATGTTTAGCAAGTTCTCCAAACGCAATATGTTATAATCAGAAAAATTAACAAGCATATTCATGTATGCACAGGGCAGATTTTGTCAACCCGCCTACGCTGGCAGTGAATGCTTTTCTGCCGCAGGAAACCTGCAAAACACCGCTGAATTATCTATACGATATTTTATATTGGTTGCTTTCGCTTTCTATTTTCCAATAAAATTTTTATATATTTACAAAGCCGCGTAACGAACGTTGAAATCCCTTTATTTCAACACGTTCGCAATATAAACCAAATGCAAAGGAGCAAACAAAATGATTGGTATTGGTAACTGGGGCTGCCACGTGGACACCATGTTCTTCAAGGGGGACGTAAAGTTCACCATTACAGACAACGGCGGGGAATATGGCTTCGAGCTTCATATGGATGGCCCAATTCCAGAATTCCAGATCAAGGAGATCAAAGAGGAAAACGATGACACACTACATGCGATCGCCAATGTTGAGATGCTGCCCGGCAAGGATATCGACGTTGCGCTGACTTTCGCAGGCGACACCTTCAACGGCGTGATTAAGGTGCCTTTCCTAGGCAAAATCAAGCTCAACAACGGCTATCGCCTCGCTGAATAACGAGCAAGCAAAACGCGCCTGCCCTGTCTGTGAGTTGGGGCAGGCGCAAGCTGTTTTGATCTTGAAAAATTCATAAAAAGCTGTTGACAAGCATAGCAAATTGTGTTATGATAGCTTCCGTCCCGCATGGAGAGATACCGAAGTGGTCATAACGGAACGGTCTTGAAAACCGTCGTGCCGCAAGGCACCGTGGGTTCGAATCCCACTCTCTCCGCCAGAAAGTGATACGAAGCCTTTCTCGTTTGATATATACAATTTCATCCTTTTTAGATGTTACCATGGAGAAGTACTCAAGTTGGTGACGAGGCGCCCCTGCTAAGGGCGTAGGTCGGGTAACCGGCGCGGGAGTTCGAGTCTCCCCTTCTCCGCCAACCCCGCGGTGGGCATGTCGCGCACCGCGGGGTTTTTTGTCAAATAAGCGTCCAGCGCCAAGGCGTTTTTTATCCCACCTTAGCAAAAACACAGATATGTCGAAAGACATATCTGTGTTTTATTCTGTGGGGATTCAATGCCAACGTGCGGTGCGTGAGGGCAAATATACCAGCGGCATAATAGTAGCGCAGAGCGGCGAAGATCCGCGGTCATAGCTGCGGTTCAGCCGGACAGACGCGCCTACAAAAAAATCATCCGAATCCTATCTTACCAGTGGATTAGGATGCGCCTTCTATCTAAATCGGCTCTCGCAATCTTAGTGGCCAAAATCGAAGAACTCGCCGCCGTGCGCGTGAACCTAAACCTGCTGACGGACAAATCCGTGATGAAACTTGCCGAATCCCTCTCCCTAATTCAGAGGAATGTGAAGGAGAATAAAATGATGAACAGAATTCACAGAGCATCAAAGCAAATGAACAAGCTGACCGACAAGGATGTGCGGATCATATATCTGCCGCCTGCAACTGTCGCGTCAATCCACTGTGTTGGAAACAGGCCGGAGGACAGGGCAACGGCCTTGCTGCGGGAATTTATGCAAAAAACGGACTTAGCGAAACGCAAACCTGATTTTCGGCATTACGGGTTCAACCACCCGAATGGATCGAACGAAGACGATCACGGTTATGAGCATTGGGTAACAATACCGGAAAACATGACGGTGGAAGCGCCGTTTCAAAAGAAAGCGTATGCCGGCGGGCTATATGCGGCGTATACCGTCACGTTCGGCGAATTTGAAAAATGGCATTGGCTTTGGGCATGGGTGGAAGCCAGCGACAAATTCATGCTCAACCTTGGCGACCCCGAATGTATGGACGGTCTTTTGGAGGAGCATTTTAACTATTTTAATCAGTATCACTTAAAGAACTTCGATAAAAACAGATTCCAGATGGATTTGCTGATACCGATTAAAGAAAAAGAATAAAAGCCGGCCTTATGATTTCACCCGTCCTCACCTGCGGTGCGCATTTCGCGCATTGCAGGTTTTTCTTATCTATCCCCGGCGATTTGCCGTATCCACATTTCAGAATCCTGCTTTTTCACGGCGCGAAGTGAAACCGGATGTAGTGAATGCCTATCTCATTTCCAAATATTTGGATTGCATCATCAACATCCTGTTTTGCTCTTTTAGCGGTCAGATTTCCAAAGAAGTACGATAAAGCTGCCGTTTCGCCGGCTTCTCGCGCCCGCCTCCCCTTGCATCACCCGAAAAAAGGGCGTATAATATAGAGGAATAGAAGAAAAATAAAATTGGGCTCACTGCGCTGTCTGCATGTGAAAGGAAGATTATCTTGGGCGGAGATTTACATTGTCATACCAGGCTTTCAGATGGTTCTCTCGGCATTGAGGACCTAATTCTACTTGCCAAAAAGTTAAAGATCGAAACCATTGCCATCACAGACCATGATTGCCTTGCCGGAACGGTGCGCGGTAAAGTCATCGGTGAGCGGCATGGTGTTCAGGTGATCCCGGGAGTGGAAATTTCCTGCGTTGACCCAAAGCGGGAGCGCAGAGCGCATTTGCTCTGCTATCTCAGCGACAGCCCGGATCGCTTAGAAGGGCTATGCCGCCGGAACTCCCTTTCACGCAGAAAAGCGGGGCAGTATATGATTTTGAAAGCAGCCAAACGCTTCCCCATTACGCCAGAATTTGTGTTAAAATGCGCCTCGGGCTCCACCAATATTTTTAAGCAGCACATCGCGCACGCTCTGATGGAATGCGGCTATACGCACACGATTTTTGGGGAGCTTTATCACGATTTATTTTCCTCCAACAGCCCAAATTGCATCAGCGTTGAGCCCTCCTTTCCAGATGTACGCGAAGTGCTGGCGGCAGTTCACGAGGCCGGCGGCATCGCCGTGCTGGCCCACCCTGCCTTTTATGACAGCTTTGACCTTTTGGATGAGCTAATTGGGCTTGGGCTGGATGGCGTAGAGGTTTGGCATCCAACAGCAAACGAAGAAACGGTCAGCCGCCTTCAGCGCACAGCGCGTGAGCATCATCTGCTAATGACCGGCGGCAGCGACTTTCACGGCATGTATAATTCCCGCCTGACAAAGCTTGGCGAGTGCCTCACTCCTGACGAACAAATCACGGAGCTGCTTAACTATAAGGCAAAACAACGCCGCCTGCAAAAGAAAGCGGCTATTTCGGCGGAAAAAGCAGTTTAATCCCCATTTTTGAGGGGATCTTGTGCAAACTTCATCTCTGCGAAAGGCAGGAACACGATCATGAACACATTTGATGACAGTGACATGAAAATATTTGGCGTGAAGGAAGAGCCGGATTCTACTGACGGAGCCGAGGTGCAGGCGCTGGCAGAAGAAATGAAACGGCAGAGGCTCAACGGCAACTCAGAGCGTGCCAAGCAGCTTGGAATCCGCATGGCTGCTCTTGCCCCGGATTCCGCAGATGCGGATAGCCTCGACCTTTCCCGCCTGCTGGGCGATCCCCTCCCTGCCCCCGATATTATGTGCCAAATCCGCATTCTTCTGATCTTTATCGCAGAATCCTGTTTGCACCTGTATACCCCCACGCCTTTGCTTGCCACCACTGCGGCCAATGCGCTGTACGATAAGCTGATTGAGGATGATCCGGGTTTTTACGATACGATCTCCAATGGAGCTGCGTTCAGCTTTTATTATCTCGCCCTGCGCCATAGTGGGAAGGCGGATGAAAACATTGGCGCTACGTTTGCCATGCTGTGCGGGGCGGAGGAAGATCAGGCTTTGGCCGATCTAGGCGCGCGTGTTTATCAATATGTCACGCGAAAAATTCGCGGGCTCATCGGTGAAATTCAGTTTGCTGAGGTTTGTTAAGCCATTGCAATGCAACTGTTTGTACAACAGGGCATGTGGAAACGCTTTCGTTTCCACATGCCCTGTTATTCTTCTATCAACGTTGAAAAAAGGCGAGTTGCAAAACGTTCATTGCGGAAAATCGTCATGAGAAAAGCCGTTGGGTTCGGGCGCACAAAAGTGACGAATCATCCGCCTGAACCGGCAGCTATATGCAGCATTGCCTATGATGAAAGCAATTTATAAATACAAATATAAAAATGGTCCCCAAAAAACTTCTCAATTGCCTTTGCGCCTTTTGGCCAATCGGCGATTCTTTTTCGACAAACTGAGGGATATTGCAAAACACAAGGCATTTTGCAATATCCCCCTTTATATGCACTTAGGAAAGAGCTCAGGCCTCCAGCTCTACATCCGGCGCCTGCGCATTGGGATCCGCTTCGCCATGGCGCACCTGCGTCATGCACAGGAAGGCAAGAGCGAACGCAATCGGGCAGTAAATAAAGAGAGACCAATAACTCGTCGAGCCACAGAGCGTACCGCACAGGATCGGGCCGACGATAGAGGCGGAGAAGGTGGCTGTGTAATAATATCCGGTGAAGGTGCCCACCTGCTCAGGCGTGCCGATATCCAGAACAACGGGCAGCGTATTGATATTGACAAGCGCCACGCAAGCGCCGCCGCCAATGAGCGCAATAAAGATCATCACCTTCTGGAAGCTGGGCATCTCCTTAGTCAAGAAGAACAGGGTAAACAGCAGCAGCGCCCCGCCCAAACCAATCAGAATCGTTTTCTTTCGGCCGATCTTTTGGCCCAGCTTTCCGGCAGGAATTGCAAAAATCATCAATGAGAGCGCAAACACACCCATCAGGATCGTTGCCGTTGCCGTGTCAATACCAAGCTCTTTTTTCGCAAAGAGCGTAAAGAAGGTTTGAATAGTATCAGAGCCGTTGAAGAGGAAGAACAGCGTCAACAGCATGAAAACTAGGCTGCGTTTTTTCTCCTTCGGCAGCTTCAAATCCTTCAGCTTTTGTTTTTCTTCCCTTTTGGCTTCTGCCGCCATGTTTGCCTCGGCCGTTTTTTTCAGGCGGCTATCCGGCTCCTTGACGGTGAGCATGACCACCAGCAGGCAGATCAGCATGACAACCGCCGTAAAGATAAACACATAGGGGCGCTCTGCATCCGTTGCAGGCTTTGAGCCCATAAAAAGCGTCATAATGGCAATCACGATCATGCCGCTGCCCATGCCGAGCAGGGTGCCGAGGCCACCCATCAAATTGATCACGGCATTGCCCTCGCTGCGCAGGGAAGGCGGCGTCAAATCGGGCATTAACGCGACCACCGGAGAGCGCCAAAGCGACATAATCAGGTTAAAGCAGATCACGCACAGCATCAGCGTCCAGATATACGGCATGCGCGGGATCAGGATGAAAAACAACGCCGCGGCCGGAATACCAAACAGCAGGTACGGCCTGCGCTTACCCAAACGGCTGTGCGTCCGGTCGGAAATTTTGCCGAACAGCGGCTGAAAAATAACGCCGAACACATTATCGATGACCATGATCGCACCGATCAAGCCGCCCACAACACCCGCGCCAACAACATCCGTGCCGCCGAACAGTGTGGCAAGCCACGGCAGTTTTTCCGCAATGCCCGCCACTGTTGGGGAGGCGGACAGCATTTCGTCCAAAATCGGCGGAACATAGGCATTGTAAACCGACCAGGCAATCGAGCTCGCCATAAAACCGAATCCGATCAGGAACGTCAGCTTATAGTTGAGCTTCATTTTTTTCTGCTCTGCCATTACCATTCTTCCTTTGCATCTAAATTGAAAGCAGTGTGCTTCCGATGGGGGATAAAACCTGCATCTAGTATAGCAATTTTTTGTAGGTATTGCAACGGATTATTTTGTATCAATATTAAATTTTTGTTAGATATTGAAGAGAACCCTTTCCCTTCAAGATAAAAAGGGAGCGGCGCGCGCCGCTCCCGCCATTCACAAAATCTGTTATTCTACCTTTGCGCCGTCTGAAGCAATCATTTTCCCTGTAATCACAATATGAAACGGCGTGCCTCTGACCTCCAAACGATAGTCCTGCCCTTCCAGAAGGCCTTGAAAACGAACCTTCATTTCATCGCCATCCGGCCCTTCCACAATTGTCCCGGCAAAGCGTTTTCCATCGGGGGAAACAGCGGTGACGGAAAGATCCTCCCGCCACGCAAAATCCTCCGTGAATTCGATCTCCACGTAATCCCCTTCCGCCTTGTATTCCGTGCGGTCGAATACAGGCAATTCCGCCTCGCGGACGATAAAATCGCCATAGAGCGTTTCCGCGCCCTTCTTCCCCTGCACATGCAAGAGCGCCACACTGATGATCTCACCAAGCGGTAAATCCGCCGCCTCAAGGTACCAGTAGCCACTCTCATAGCCTGCTATTTTACAAGCTATCGCATTTCCCTCGCGCGTGAGAAAGATGGCGCGCTCCGCGCCGGTTCTTCCGGTTTCTTCTGCGCCGTCGAAGCGGATGCGAAATTGTCCGCCCGCTAGGCGCTCCAGCTTTTCACGATCCTCCGTCTCCTCAAAACGCGCATAACGACCCTTTTGATTGCAAAAATTCGCCGTGAAAGAGCGTTCCACGCCCTGTGCATCTATCATACCAGTCACGCGCACCGTACAGGCTTCCCCCGCTGCCAAACCATCCGCCACAATGGAAAAGCGGTCATCCTTCACTTCGACGAGGCGCGGGGTGATGGCCTCTCCCCCCGCAGGGGTGATGGCAATGGATTCTCTCCCGGTCAGCGTGAAATCCTGTGTAAACCGCAGCTCAATATTGCCGTTTTTGTGCACACGCACGCCCATCAAATCGAGAAAATCCTCCCCCAGGCCCGCCTTTTGATAGGCCTCCTCCAGCTCTAGCCCCTGCGCTACGAGAGAATCAATATAGGCGCGCATCTGTTGGGTGGAATCAAAGGAATGCTTTTTGACGGATACGTTCGGCTGAACCCCCTGCTCTTCAAAAACCTGGCTGGCCGTGTTTACCATCTCCTGCTCCAACTGATCCGTCCTCTGCCCTGTTGCCCCGGCCACAGCAATGAGCACATCGCGCCCCTCTTCGGATAGATAGCCATCCGCAATCGCTTGGTTAAGAATCGCCCGCAGCGTCTCCTGTGCGCTGCTGTTTGCGCTCTCCGTCTTGCGGAGCAGTTCCTTGCCATCCTCATTCACGCCGATAAGCCCCACCACGCGCCCCAGGCGGTTAAGCTCAATGCGCACAACCGGATTAATCGCAATTTCCACGCTTGCATCTGCCGTTGAAAGCACACGGTAGCCCTGCTGCACGCCGATGAGCAGCAACAGGCAGGCAGCAATCGCAACAGTCCACCTCCTGACGCGCCGCATTACTACGATACGGCTGCGCCCTCGCACTGTTTCCGCTTTACTCTCCGGCTTCTCTTCAGCAAGCTCTAAGCAGGCGGCATCCAGCTCCATGCCGGCCACCCATCCGGGCTGCGCAGGCACTGTTCGGAATTCGCCGTCCGCTGTAAGCAGGGCCGCGCATCCTTCGTTTATCTCCAAAATTAAAAATCGATTCACAGCCCTTCCCCTCCTTCCGTGCTGTCCAGCCGAATATATTCCCGGATAAATGGGTAATCCCCGCTGTGCACCAGCACTGCCGCCACAAGATACCTGCGGTGATCCTCCAGCACCTTGGGCTTCATTCCCAGCCTTTTGGCGAGCGCCTTGATTGGCACTTTCTTTTTGCGGCGGAACGCCTCCAGCATCTCCTCATCCTGCAACAGCATGCGCACCGCCTCTTTGCACGCTTTTCGCGTGGAAGCATGGCGCGGGGTTGCGGCAGACAAATCTTGGAATGAGAGCGACCATTCCCGCAGCTCCTGCGTCAGCAGCAGGATTTCTTCCCGCCGGGCTTCCTGCTCGCTTTGCAGATCGTAGGTATGCCGTGATACCACATCGATCAGGCTCCGGCTCTCCTCATCCTCTTGATCCAGAAGGGGCAGCTCCGGGTGCGCCGTATCCTGCCGGATGCAGTCAATCACCCGCCGGGAAATGAGCAGCTTTGCAAAGGAGAGAAAACTTCCCTTCCCCGGCTCAAAGGTACGCACCGCCTGTGCAAAGGCCAACATACCGGCCTGCACATAATCCTCTTCGGCCTTCGGGCTATTTGTCAGCACGGCTGATAGGATAAATGGGCGGTATTCCCTGAGCAGATCGTTCATCTCCCCATCGGAAGATTTTGCGATCAGCACCCGATCTGCAAGCGTTTGCCCCATAGGCGGCGCCTCCTGTCTATTCAAACTCCGTTGTTGATCAAAGCTTACTGGCCCATTATACAGGAAAACGCCGCGTTTGAAAACGGGCTTTGGCCGCATACTTTCTTTTGATATCGTTCGGAGCAGACGCGCCGGATTTGGGGGTCCTACATTTTTTATTTTGATTTTAAGCGTTTGGTATGCCGCGCCGGTTTGACAACCCCAATAAAGTGTGCTATTCTAGGCTCAGCCAAAATAACAAAAACAGGGGAGCCGCCAGCGGCTGAGAGGAAGGCATGCCTTCGACCCTCGAACCTGATCTGGATCATGCCAGCGTAGGGAGTTATAGAGAGCCGTTTTTTCACTCCCGCTGTTACACAGCGGGTTTTTGTTTTATTTGGCTGCCTTTCGGCAATGGAAAGCATGAGGCTGGAAGGCAACGGATTCCAACCAAGAAACAGGAGGAAAAGCAAATGAATGCAAGCGTAGCCATTCAGGTTCTGCCCAGCGTGGAGGGCGAAGACGTCATCCGGATTGTTGACGAGGTGATTGCCTACATCAAATCAAGCGGCCTTAACACCTATGTCAGCCCTTTTGAAACCACAATTGAGGGCGATTACGACCAGCTCATGGAAATTGTGAAGGAATGCCAGCTTATCTGCATCCGCGCGGGCGCGCCAAGCGTAATGTCCTATGTGAAGATCAATTACAAGCCGGACGGAGTGTGGACCATTGAGAAAAAAGTTAAAAAGCATCACGAATAAGCTCTACTCCGTTTTAGGCATTGCGATCATCCTGCTGCTCTGGCAGGCGCTGTGCTCCTTTGGCATTGTGGCCGATTATATGCTGCCGTCCCCCCTAGCTGTCTGCCGGGCGTTTGCCGGGTCCTTTTCCATCTTGATGGGGCATGCGAAAACTTCACTGATCGAAGCGCTGCTCGGCCTTGTGATCGGTGTTGTGCTGGCCTTTGTGATCGCGGTGGTGATGGATCGCTTTCACGTCGTTTATAAAATGACCTATCCGCTGCTTGTCATCACGCAGGCGATCCCTGCGGTTGCAATCGCCCCGCTTTTGGTGCTGTGGCTCGGCTACGATATGACGCCGAAGGTGGTTCTGGTGATCATCGTCTGCTTTTTCCCTGTGGCGGTCGGATTATTGGATGGGCTGCGGGCCGCAGATGCAGATCAGATCAGCCTTCTGCGCGCGATGGGGGCGAACCGGGCGCAAATCTTTTGGCATATCAAGCTGCCGGGCGCAATGCCAAGCTTTTTTTCCGGGCTAAAAATTTCCGTATCCTTCTCCATCGTGGGGGCGGTCATAGCGGAATGGCTCGGCGGCAGCAGCGGGCTTGGCGTATATATGACCCGTGCGCGCAAGTCCTTCGCGTATAGCGATATGTTCGCCGTGATCTTTCTGGTCGTCGCAATCAGCCTGCTGCTGATCGGGCTGACCAACCTGCTGGAAAAAAAGACGACGCCCTGGCGGCAGATCAAGAAAACATAGCAAAGCCGCTATTTAGCACATAAAAAGGAGAATGAGATTAATGAAGTTAATAAAACGCATTTTAGCGCTTGTGATGGCCGTTGCCTGTATCCTGGCCGCTTTTGCCGGATGCACAAAGGACGAAAAAGCCCCGGGCGCACAGGAAAAAGCAAAAATCACCGTTGTGCTGGACTGGACGCCCAATACCAACCACACCGGCCTCTACGTTGCCCAGAAAAATGGTTACTTTGCGGATAACGGCCTAGAGATTACCATTGAGCAGCCGCCTGAGGATGGCGCGGAAGCGCTCGTTGCTTCCGGCAAAGCGCAGTTCGGCGTGAGCTTTCAGGAGAATGTGGCCAGCGCACTGACCGCTGATTCTCCGCTGCCCATCACCGCTGTTGCGGCGCTGATTCAGCACAACACCTCCGGCATCATCTCTCTGAAGAAAAATAACATCACCTCCCCGAAGGATATGGCGGGGCACTCCTATGCCTCTTGGAACACGCCGATCGAGAAAGCGATCCTCAAGGACGTCATTGAGAAGGACGGCGGCGATTTCAGCAAGGTCAAGATGATCTACAACTCCGCTACAGACGTTGTCACCGCCCTGCAGACGAATATCGACACCGTTTGGATCTATTACGCATGGGACGGCATCGCAACCGAGGTCAAGGGGCTGGAAACCAATTACTTCGCCTTTAAGGATATCAACCCCGCTCTCGATTTCTACACGCCCATTCTGATTGCAAACGACAGCTTCCTTAAGGAACATCCCGATCAGGCCAAGGCATTCCTGAAAGCTGCCCGCCTAGGGTATGAATACAGTATCGAGCATCCGGAAGAGGCTGCCGCCATCCTGTGCGAATATGCGCCGGAGACGGACAAAGAGATCGCCGTGGCCAGCCAGAAATACCTGGCCTCGCAGTATAAAGCCGAGGTAGAGCGCTGGGGCGAATTTGACCAGAAGCGCTGGGACGCTTTTTATGACTGGCTGTATGAAAACAAGGTGATCGCCAAGGAGATTCCGGACGGCAAGGGCTTTACCAACGACTATTTGAACTGACAAACTCCATCGTGAAACGAGGCGCTGAAATGGACCGGCTGCGGGCAGAACACATTACAAAAAGCTTTGACGGCACTACGATCATCCAGGATGTCAGCCTGACGCTGCACGAGGATGAGCTGATCTGCCTGTTAGGCGTCAGCGGCGTGGGGAAAAGCACGTTTTTTAACGTCCTCTCCGGGCTTGTCGTGCCGGACAGCGGCCGGGTTCTGTTGGGCGAGGAGGATATTACAGGCCAAACGGGCCGCATTAGCTACATGCAGCAAAAGGATCTGCTCCTGCCGCACAAGCGGATTGTGGATAATATTGCCCTTCCGCTTGTGCTCAAAGGGGTGCCGCGCAAACAGGCGCGGCAGCAGGTCAGCTCCGGCCTTGCAGAATTCGGTCTGGAAGGGACGGAGCGCAAATATCCCGGCCAGCTCTCGGGCGGCATGCGGCAGCGCGCGGCGCTGTACCGCACCTATCTCTTTAACAGCGAAGTGGCCCTGCTGGACGAGCCCTTCAGCGCGGTGGACGCAATTACAAAATCGCAGCTTCATCTATGGTATTTGGAGATGATGAGCAGCCTGCATATGTCGGCTATATTCATCACGCACGATATTGATGAAGCGATTTTCCTCTCTGACCGCATTTATATCATGTCCGGCGCGCCGGGGCGGATCACGCAGGAGCTGACGATCCGGCATCCACGCCCGCGCACAACGCGCTTTACAGCTTCACAGGAGTTTATGGAGTATAAGCGGCAGATTTTAGACGCGCTAAAAATCCAATAGCATATTGCACCAGTTTTCATGGATCCAACACCATCAGCGGGGATGCTTCGATATGGGGGCATCCCCGCCATCCGTTTTACTGCATGAATGCGAAAAGAAAGCGTATTCCCGCCGTCTGCCGCTTCCTCTCTGCCCATCTCTCAACATCCAATTCCCCTGCATATGCTTGATGACGCTTTCGGCATTGATTTCCGCGCAAAATCGGCTATAATAGATATATTGGCCTTTTGCCGTTTCAGAGCGCGGAAAAAGCCATAACGCGGTAAATTACCAAGTAGGGAGTTTTGATTGATGAATGGCTATTACCCGCCTCCCCCCTATGGATACAATTACGATCCGGCCGGCTTTCAGCCGTCTCCTTCCCCGGCGGCACAGCAGAACAAAAAGGCGTTGCGCTCATTGAGCATCTTTGCAGGGATCGGCCTGCTCGGCTTTATGCTGATGCAGCAGATTTTCTCTGCAATTTTGATGATTTTCGGGCTGGCCGACCTCTACCAAAACGATGCTCTGTTCCAGGACGCCTATGGGATTCTGTTTTCCATCTTTTGCGTGGGGCTGCCGTTCCTGGCGGTCTATTTTCTTCTCGCTCTGCGTCGGCAGGCGCCTGATATTCCGCTGAACGCGCCCAAGAATAAATGGCGTGCCATCCTGCTGGCGCTCATTGGGCTGCTCGTCTGCATGGCGGGAAATTATGCGACAAACGGCCTGATTCTCTTTTTCAATCTCTTTGGCATTGAACTGAGCGCGCCGGAGGTGCAGGCGCCGGCAAGCGTTTGGGGCTGTGTTCTCCTATTTGTGCAGAGCGCTGTTGTGCCCGCAGTTGTGGAGGAATTCGCCATGCGGGGCGTTGTGATGCAGCCTTTGCGAAAATATGGGGATTGGTTTGCCATACTAACCTCTGCCTTCGTGTTTGCGCTGATGCATGGGAACCTGGTGCAGGCCCCCTTCGCCTTCATCGCCGGCATCGGCCTGGGCTATGCTGTCATTGCGAGCGGTTCCCTCTGGACAGGGATTCTGATCCATCTGCTTAACAATTCCATCAGCGTCATTCAAACGATTGCAATCGCCTATCTCCCAGAGGGAAAAGCGGCAATTGTTTCCGCTATTCTGATCGGTGTGGTAATCGCGGCCGGTGCAGCCGCATTGCTCGTCTATTTGGTGAAGAAAGAAATGCGGTTTGTGCTTCCTCTTTCCAGCGTGCCGCTGCACCGCGGTGAAAAGTGCGCCGCCTATCTCTTTACCCCGCCGATGGTGTTGGCGCTGGCGATGATGGTTTGGTCCACGCGCTATTATATCAACGTGCCGTTTCCCACCAGGCTGCCTACGCTTTTTTTCTTCATCGCGGCTATTGTCGCCTTTGTTTACTCATTCAGCCCGCAAAAGGCCTCCGCCCCCCACCCGATGTGAAAGGGGGGCGTATGGAGCTATGACGGATCAGGATTGCATGCGGGAAGCAATGCTTCTCGCCCGCCTTTCCGCGCTGGAGGGGGAAGTGCCCGTAGGCGCTGTTGTCACCCGTGCGGGCGGCATCGTCGGCCGGGGGCGTAACCGCCGGGAAACGGGCAAAAACGCCCTTGCCCATGCAGAGCTGGAAGCCATTGCTGAAGCGTGCCAAACACTGGGCGGCTGGCGGCTTTGGGAGTGCACGCTCTACGTCACACTGGAGCCCTGCCCGATGTGCACCGGGGCGCTCATCAATGCACGAATGAGACGCGTCGTATTCGGCGCATATGACGCAAAGGCCGGCTCGTGCGGTTCTGTCGTCGATCTTTTTGCCCTTCCATACAACCACAAGCCCATTCTGGAGGGTGGTTATATGGAGCAGGAATGCGCAAGCCTTCTCACGGATTTTTTCCGCAGGCTGCGGGAAAGCCGTAAAAGTGAAAGATAAATTAGGAGATGTTGAAACCATGAGTGAAGCTACAAAACCAGCCGATTGCGGCGGAAATTGCGAGAGCTGCGGGGCGGACTGCTCCTCCCGGCAACAGAATATGCATATCCCGCTCAACCAATACAGCACGGTGCGCAAGGTCATCGGCATTGTCAGCGGGAAGGGCGGCGTCGGCAAATCGCTCGTCACCTCTCTGACTGCGTGCGCAATGCAATCGCGCGGCTACGCAACCGCCGTGTTTGACGCGGATGTGACCGGCCCTTCCATCCCGAAAGCCTTCGGCATTACGGAAAAGGCAAAGGGCAACGAGCTCGGCCTCCTGCCGGAAAAATCCAAGATGGGCATTGAAGTGATGTCCGTCAATCTTCTTCTGGAAGATGACGAGGCGCCCGTGGTATGGCGCGGCCCGGTGATCTCCGGTGTAATCCAGCAATTCTGGACGGACGTTGCATGGGGCGATATCGACTATATGTTCATCGATATGCCGCCCGGAACGGGCGACGTGCCGCTGACCGTATTTCAATCCCTCCCGCTTGACGGCATCATCGTTGTGACCACGCCGCAGGATCTGGTTACCCTGATCGTCAAAAAGGCCTATCATATGGCCAAGATGATGAACATCCCGATCCTCGGCATCGTAGAGAATATGAGCTATGCCATCTGCCCGGACTGCGGCAAAAAAATCGAGCTGTTCGGTGAGAGTAAGGCGGAAGAAGTTGCCGCCTCCCTTGGCGTGCCGGTGCTGGCCCGCCTGCCGATCGACAGCAAAACCGCCCGCCTCGTCGACCAAGGGGCGGTAGAGCTTGCCGACGATAAATCAATCGCCCCGGTGGCGGACTTTTTGGAGCAGACGTTCCGGAACGCATAACAATCATACGAGGTGCAACAAAGGCTGTCGAGCAAATTCGACAGCCTTTTCTCTTATTTCGGTCAGCTTTTTGTTCCGCCGCTGCCTGCATGGAAGGGGAGACACCCGCCCTTATTTAAACAGGAACGACAGGTTGCGTTTTTTATACCCATCCGGCACGGAAAGCAGGGATGCATCGATTTGATCCGTAATGCTGTTGACTTTGAGTTTCATCGTCCCGCCCGGGCCTCGCAGCTCCATCTTGACAAGCTTGTCACCGGAGAAGTAGAAATAAATCCGGTCGGTATCTGAGGTATAGCGCTCACAGGTTAATTTCTGGCCTTCGTCCGTCACCTCCAGGGAACTGACAAATTCAAATTTTGACGGGTCGATCACAAGGCTTTTGAAATCCCCCGCCATAGAGGATGGCACATCCGTATAAGCCTTCAGGAAGGGAAGCACCGCATAGGTGCTCTGCCCATCGCTGATGACCGACATTGTGAGTTTATCCGAATAGGTCATCTGAATGCTAAGCTTTTTCCCGGAGGCAGTCAAAATCAGGGGCATATCCGTTTCTTCCCCATCTACCTTTTGGGAGGAAATCACATCCCAAGTGTAGACGCCGCCCGCCAAAATCCGCATATAGGGATCGGCTTTATGGCCCTTAAAGGGCTTCATATCCTCTTCCTTAATCGGGTTTTTATCCGCCGAGGCACTCCCATTCCCAGAAGAACCGCCCGAGCCGGAGCCAGTATTTCCAGAGCTGCCGCCGCTGCCTGAGCTTGAGCCCGCAATGGCATTGCCGTTGGCATCCGTCGCGCCGCTGCCGCCTGATCCACCGCCGGAAGCGGAACCGCCTGTGCCGTGCTCCTCCTCCCACTCCTGCTCTAGCAACTCAGGATCGGTCGGGATCGTGGGCGAGCTGCTGTGGGATTGCCACAACACAAAAATCAAAAATGCCAAAATAAGCACACATAAAATCACCGTGACGATCACAGTAGAATTCTTCAAACTGATCCACGCTTCCTTCCATCCCGCCGCGCACGCCGGAGGGACCCCCTTTGATCTCATTAGTATTAGAATACCACACAACGGCTAGAAAGGGAACCGCCTTCCGGCAATTTCCATGAAAACGCCCTGCTGAATGGAAAATTTGATTGCTGCCTGTACATGCTGATACAAGATTGCAATTTCAGTTTGTGGAATCTTCCGATGGCCCGTAAAGCCGCAAGAAAACATGTAAAAACCTCCTTGTTCCCTTGATACATACTTACATCAAGGAGTTGATGATTGATGTATCAAAGAATCCGTGACTTGCGCGAGGACCGAGATTTATCTCAAGAAGATATTGCGTTCTACTTGAATATTCATCAAACAACATACTCAGATTACGAACTGGGGAAATTAAACATTTCCATCCCAATGCTGATCAAATGATCCTCCTTTTATGGCACTAGTGTGGATTATCTTTGGGGATTAACAGACGAAAAATCTCCATACCCTCGCAATAGGTGATGATTCCTAATAAAAAAGACGTTGGCTTAGAATCGCTTGTCAAAATCAAAGACTATGGCAGTATACATTTGAAAATAAGGGAACGCATAGAAGAACATGGCATAAACAGGCATATTCTCGCAAGAGCGATCGACGTACAATACGAAATTATAACCCGATGGTTCCATGATGATCTCACAACCAAATTGGATATGGACATCTTGGCCAAGCTTTATTGTTATTTTTAATGCCCCATTGCAGATATGATAGAATATCGTAAATTTGAGCCTCAAAAGCCTTCTCTTCCGACAGAAAAACGGCCCTGAATGGACCGCGCATTCAGGGCCGTTCTATCAATGATTCTGATCATCCATGGAAATGATTTTAGCGTTTTATGAGCCACGTTCATTGGGAAGTGACAACGCCGTAATAGACGGTTAGCGCCTCTCAATTGATTAGACTAGCCGCGCAAGTTGGTAACTGGGGCAGCTAATTTTGTTTGATCGCAAACACGAACCAGCACCAGCGAAGCTGCTCCGCCGGTGCTGGTTCACGTTTTTAGGAAGGGGGAGGAATCAATCAAGATTTACAGATAATACGGTTGGATAATCGTGGCACTGTAGCTCTGGTTCGTCGAGTTGGAAATCCAGCCGCCGATTTCGTAGGAAACCTCACCGGCCTCCTTCAGGCCGTAAAAATCCACACCACCGGTGATAATATTCAAGACGCCTCCATTCAGATCAATCACATTGCCGCGAACGCCGAGCGTGCTGCGGGTGGGGTTTGGAACTGCCAAGCGACCCAGCTGCACCTGCTTCGGCTCCAAACGAATGACCTGCCCGCCGATTTTGACACCGTGAACCTCTGTTACTTCTTTGAGGTTTTTAAGGGGACGAAGGTCCGCAATCGAATTGCCTGACAGATAGACATGGGAAGCTTTCGAAATATATTGCATGCCCTCAAGGCTCTTGATGCCGCAATTTGCGCCGTCAATATAGCCCACATGCTCCAGCTCGCCGCGCGTGACGATATCCTCAACCGACTTGTTGAGCGTTACCGCCATTACCTGCGCCAGGTTTTCATCCGGGAACACTTCCCTGATTGTGCCCAACGCGTCATCTGCCTGCGCAAAGGCCATCATGCCCATTGTGCAAAAAAGTGCAAACACCAAGCATAGAGAAACTGCCGCCCGAAGAATACGGCTGGAAGTGCGCTTTTTCATTTGTGTTTCCTCATTTCTTTGACTCGTAGTGTAATACAATTACTTTTATGTATCACCTGTTTTTATTGTAGTATATTATATGTAACTTTTAAATAGTAAAACTTCCTAAAGATTCCATATTAGTTTTGTGTGTTTTAACAAAATAAGGTAAATGTTGAAAATTTATTACAATATAACCTTCTATCATTCTCTTCCAAAAACAGCACTGCCCGGCCCCGAATTTTCATCCGGGCCGGGCGGTATGCTTTTGCAAAGTGAATTTTATGGTGTTTTCTCTCTGGCCGCATGGTCAAAACGCCCTTTGGGTAAAGCTTGATCCGCTTGATTTGCGCGGCACAGCCCAGATGAAGGGCACTGTGAACAATTGCAGCCGCAGGAGGATTTGCCTTTTTTATGATCCCGCCAAAGCTTTGCAAGGATTAAAGCCATCGCCGCCGCAACCAGCAGGCCGATTAAAATCGTGCCCCAATTAGCCGCAAAAAAATGTAACATAACCGATTCCTCCTTTTCTCTACAACGGCCGATCAGCGCCAATGCCTATTTAAACTTTAACCTTTGCATTTAAAACATTGCTCTCTTGATAGCGCCGGAACAACATATACAGGAAAAACGCAACCAGTATAAAGGCTGCCATTGCGCCAATGATGCTGCCGTTTCCGGTAAACAGCATCCCAAGCTGATAGACAACCAATGCAAATGCATACGCAAATACGCACTGGTAGCCGATTGCAAACCAAGTCCATTTTGCACTGTTCATCTCCCGCCTGATTGCGCCAATTGCGGCGAAGCAGGGGGCGCACAGCAGGTTGAAGATCAGGAAGGAATATGCCGCAAGGGGAGTAAACGCAGCGCGTACATTCTGCCACACCTGCCAGCCGTTTTCCGCAACCTCTTCAAACCCGCCGAAGAGCACGCCGAAGGTGCCGACCACATTCTCCTTTGCAATCAGGCCTGTGATGGAAGCAACCGCAGCCTGCCAGGTGCCCCAGCCGAGCGGTGTGAAAATCCAGGCAATCGCATTGCCGATGACGGCTAGGATGCTGCTCTCCATATCCACCATGCCAAAAGAGCCGTTTTCCCAGCCGAAGGAAGAGGTGAACCATACAAAAATGGTGGCGAGCAGGATCACGGTGCCAGCTTTCTTGATGAAGGACCAGCCACGCTCCCACATGGAACGAAGCACATTGCCCACTGTCGGCCAATGATATGCGGGCAGCTCCATCACAAATGGGGCGGGGTCGCCCGAAAACATTTTTGTTTTTTTCAGCATAATGCCGGATACGATGATTGCAAAAACGCCGATAAAATAAGCGCTGGGCGCAACCCACCACGCGCCGCCGAACAGCGCGCCGGCAATCAGCGCAATGATTGGGAGCTTCGCACTGCACGGGATAAAGGTGGTGGTCATGATCGTCATCTTTCGGTCTCGATCATTTTCAATTGTCCGTGAAGCCATAATGCCGGGCACTCCACAGCCGGTGGCGATCAGCATCGGGATAAACGATTTGCCCGAAAGGCCGAATTTGCGAAAAATCCGATCCATGACAAAGGCGATACGCGCCATATATCCGCAGGACTCCAAGAAGGCAAGAAACAAAAACAGCACCAGCATCTGCGGCACAAAGCCGAGCACCGCGCCCACGCCGGCAATCACGCCATTCAGGATCAGCTGCTGTAGCCACTGCGCACAATGGACCGCTTGGAGCCCCTTTTCCACAAGGCCAGGAATGCCGGGAATCCATACGCCGTATGCAGCGGGGTCGGGCTCTTCTATTTTGGAAGCCTCGAGGTATCCGTTATAATCAACAGGGATTTCTTCTTCTACATTTCCATTGTCATCATACAGCTTGGCGGTCGCCGTCAGGCCGTTTGCCTGCACAGGGTCAAGCCCTTTCTCTTCTGCCGCCGCTTCAAAAGCCTCTACCTTTGCGCCAGGGACGGCATATTCCTCAGACGCCTCCTCATAAGCGGAAGATCCGATTCCAAACAGATGCCATCCATCACCGAAAACACCGTCGTTCGCCCAATCCGTTGCCCATCCGCCAACCGTTGTGACAGAAACAAAATAGACCACAAACATAACCGCCGCAAAAATTGGAAGCGCAAGCCAGCGGTTTGTCACCACGCGGTCTATTTTATCGGATGTGGAAAGCTTGCCCGCATTTTTCCGCTTGCAGCAACCTTTGATGATGGACGCTATGTAGAGATAGCGCTCATTGGTGATGATGCTCTCCGCATCATCATCCATCTCCCGTTCCGCGGCCTTGATATCTTCTTCGATATGGCTCAGCACTGCTGGATCAAGCTGTAATTGCTCCAGCACTTTTTCATCGCGCTCAAAAATCTTGATCGCATACCAACGCTGCTGTTCGGCTGGCATACTGTGCACCGCGGCCTCCTCAATATGGGCGATTGCGTGCTCCACCGCGCCGCTGAAGCGATGTTTCGGCACGGTTTTTGCGCTCTGTGAAGCACGGATAGCCTCCTCGGCCGCCTCCATGATGCCTGTGCCCTTGAGCGCAGAGATTTCGACCACTTTGCACCCGAGCTGGCGAGAAAGCTCATCAATATAGATTTTGTCGCCATTCTTATTTACAACATCTATCATGTTGACAGCCACAACCACAGGGATTCCGAGCTCCGTCAGCTGCGTGGTCAGATACAAATTCCGCTCCAGGTTCGTGCCGTCAATGATATTCAGGATGGCATCAGGGCGATCCTGGATCAAGTAGTTTCGCGCCACTACCTCTTCTAAGGTGTATGGAGATAGGGAATAAATGCCTGGAAGATCCATGATGATAACATGGTCGTGCTTTTTCAGCCTGCCTTCCTTTTTTTCAACGGTTACGCCGGGCCAGTTCCCCACAAACTGATTGGAACCCGTCAGCGCATTAAACAGGGTTGTTTTGCCGCTGTTCGGATTGCCTGCCAAGGCAATTCTGATATCCATTGCGATTCTCCTTCTTCAGATTATAATTAGCATATGCTAACCTTTGCGTCAAAAACAAAGGCAGCCGCCCCTTCTCATGGATCATTCCACTTCAATCATCTCAGCGTCCGCTTTTCGAATTGACAGCTCGTAGCCACGCACGGTAACTTCCACAGGGTCGCCCAGCGGAGCTACTTTACGCACATGGACCTGCGTGCCCTTCGTAAGCCCCATATCCATAATCCTCCGCTTGACGGCCCCTTCGCCATGCAGCTTCACGACTGTTACTGTGTCCCCAATTCTCGCTTGTCTCAGTGTTTTCATGCCGCTTCCTCCTTCACAATTTACTGTTATGCCAGAATCCCCGCCCCTTCCAATGCTTCAAACATTTGTTTGAAGCAATTATACCAGGATCTTACTCGCCATCTCACGGCTGATTGCCACACGGGAATCCTTCACATTCACGATAAGATTCCCTCCTATGGTGGAAACCACCGTTACATTTCCGCCGGTGACAAACCCGAGATTTTCAAGGTGCGCCCTGATTTCCGAATTGCCTCCGACCTTCCGGATCATGTTCTCTTCCCCAACACTTGCAAACGTCAACGGCATCATGAATTCCTCCCCCGCCTTTCAATAAGCATTGGCTAACCCAATATGAAAAAAATCTGGTTAGCATTTCCTAACCAAATACATGTTAGCACTAGCTAACCTCTTTGTCAATGTCTTTTTTAAAATTTTTAAAAGGCCCTTTGAGTTACTGCATTTCCACGATGCGACTGGCCGGCGCGATTTTGTTATTATGAAGATATTATTTTAATTCTGACGATATATGTAAAATATAGTTTACATAAGAGGAAATATATAGTATATTATATATGTTCCAAAAAAATTGGAGGTGTAACATCATTATGAAACGAAGCGTTCAAAAATGGATGGCGGTTATCCTAAGCTGCTGTATATGCCTAAGCATCTGGTCAGCAGCGGCTCTCGCTGCCGGCACGGGAGAATTCGACCCGGTCGGCAACCTTCTTCCCAATCCGGGGATGGAAGAAGGAGGGCAAAATCAGAATGAGTGGACCTACGACAAAAATACGTTTCCACTCAACCTCACGACGGGAGACGACGGCTTTGCACCGCATTCCGGCGACAGTTGTATGGGGTACCTTCAGTATAACAGCAATAAACCGACGCTCATCTATCAAGAAGTCGAAATCCCAGTTTCAGGCGTCTATGAGTTTTCAGGTTACTTCGCAACCATTGCCGAACTCGTCACCATCCGCATTGGAGACAGCACCGTCTCGTTTTCGAATAATGGCCGCGTTTGGGATAAGAAAAACGTGCTCTTTGAAGCTTCTGCCGGGGATATCGTTCCGATCGAAATCACTTCATTCGACCCCACCCAGGTTGGCTTCTGGATGGACGACGTGTGCCTGACTTTATGCGAGGGCACTTCCTTGGAGGGCGTTTGGAGCGAATGGGATATTGAAGGGGAGGTTATCCAAGAACCTGAAATCGCAATGCAGGGAGAACACTGCGCCTATATTGCCGGCGGGAAAAGCCTGAATTTGAGAGGCCCGTCGCTTGAGTCGGGTGAATACATTCTCACGTTCTCCGTCAGGACGCTGGAAGAAGCCGCTATTCCAGGGGTGTTTCGCATTCTTTCCCTTGCATCAGGAGAAGTTTATGAAACCGAACCTTTTGAATTGGCCAACCAATGGAAAAGTGTGACCGTTCGAATGCAGGATCCGGGAGAGATTGCGTTTACCATCGAAAGCCTAGATATCCCGGATGTGTTTATCGACAACATATCGCTTGTACGATTTGATGATTTCTGGCCGAACCCGGACCCTCAGCCGCAGGAACTGCTGACAAACCGCGGCTTCGAAAGCGGCCTATCCAGCTGGACGCATCCAGGTTCCTTTGCTGCCTTTACGACCACTTCACAGGCACATTCCGGCTCACAGTCGGTCTTTATGGGCTATTTTACCCCTGAAGCGCTCAACAGCTATGTGTCGCAGAATGTAACCTCTGGAAGCGGAACATACGATCTCTCCGCCTATATCAAAACGGAAACAAACCTGACCGGCACCGGCGCGATCCTGAGCCTGGAGGCGAAGGACGCAAACGGAAGCATTTTGGCTTCCGCCTCCAGTAAAGCGGTTTCCAACTCCAATGGTGGATGGAGCCTTGCCGCTGTATCACTCAACGCACCCTCCGGCACCAAAACGGTCACCGTCAAAATTGGCGGCCTCTATTGCACGGGCGGCTTCTTTGTAGACGACGTATCCTTGCAATATAGCAGTTGAAGATCGCCATTTGTTTTCTCGATCGGGATTCTCACGCTATTAAGAGGGCTGTTTGAACACATTCACAACATATTCTAGTGAAAATTTTGGAGGTGGATCTCTCATGAAAAAGCATTTTAAAAAAACAATGGCGATGCTGCTCATCTGCTGCCTGAGCCTATGCATCTGGTCAGCATCGGCCTTCGCCGCAGGCACGGGGGAATTTGACCCCATCGGCAACATTCTTCCCGATCCGAGCTTTGAAGAAAACGAAAATGTGTGGAACTATAATGATAGTGACACCTATTTTGGTATTTGCCAAGCCCAAGGCAATCTTGACCCACATTCCGGAGAATGGGCCGCTGCCGTGCTCGGTGGTATCCAGGCGCCAACCTGTATAGAGCAGGAAATTTTTATTCCGGAAACTGGCCTTTATGAATTTTCCGGCTATTTTGCAGCTAACTGCCAGCAGATTACGCTTCGTATCGAGGGGACGGAAAGCCATTCTATCTCTTTCCCAGGCAACAATATAGAATGGGAAAAACAAACCCTGCTGTTCTATGCGAACGAGGGAGACGTCATCCGGCTTGAAATCTCTTCCATTCAGTCAACAGCGCTCACTGGATATATCATGGACGATATTTGCCTAACGCGCTGTGAAGGCACCTCCTTTGATGAGCCTACTGATCTGAGTGTCAGCGGCGGCATGGCCGTCAATGAGCCTTCCATGGCATTACAGGGGGATTACTGCCGATTATTGCTTTCGGGCAAAACGCTGGAGCTATCCGGCCCGATGTTGGAGCCGGGGCTCTATACCCTGTCCTTTTTTGTCAAAGGGCCGGATGCTGAGAGCGCTGCATGCGCATTCCCAATTGATGTGGCAATGTCTGGCGAAGCCTATGCGCCTGAACTCGTGCTGGCTGATCAGTGGAAAAATATCACGGTCTCCTTTTCTGTGGAAGAGGCCTCTGAGCTCTCCGCTACCATTGGCATGGAAGGCCTCACGGCAGTACTCTTTGACAACTTTTCTATTGTAAGAGTCGCAGATTTGCCGCCTAAGCCTCCTCTGGAGCAGTTGACGAATCTTGGATTTGAAAATGGAATTTCCGGCTGGACGCAACAGCAGGGCACCTCCTCTTCTTCCATCCTCGTCGCAACCTCTCAATCATATTCCGGCACAAAATCGCTCTTTATGGGATATTTCTCTTCGGAGCCGCTCAACAATTATGTGTCGCAAGACAGCTCTGCCGGCGCCGGACAATATGCTTTTTCAGCACATATCAAAACCGAAGGTGCGCTGAATGGCGTAGGAGCATTCCTGCTGCTGGAGGCAAAAGATGCAAGCGGAAAAATCCTTGCGTCTGCTGCAAGCCCGGCTATCTCCAACTCCAACGGCGCCTGGGTCGTTGCCTCGACAACGCTCAGCGCGCCTGCCGGAACTAAGACGGTAACGGCAAAAATTGGCGGCTTATACTGCACAGGTGGATTCTATGTGGATGACGCCTCCCTGCAATACAGTAAATAGGCACCAACCGAAATTCCATCCAGCACAAAAACAGCCGGCCCGTGGATTGCACCCACAGACCGGCTATTTCTCTTTCAATAGGGCATAAAAAAGCGGCGGGCATTGCTGTCCGCCGCCGGCGCTTTCTTAATGCAGAGGTTTATTTTACCTCTACTGTCCAGCCGTAAGGATCTGGGAGTTTACCCCATTGGATACCCGTAAGCGTATCATAGAGATGCTGGGAGATCGTGCCGATCTCGCCATTGTTAATCGTCATAACCTTCTCATCCCACTTCAGCTCACCGATCGGGGAGATGACCGCCGCTGTACCGCTGCCGAAGGCCTCCTTGAGCTTGCCCGCATCTGCTGCCTCAGCAACCTCTTCGATGGAGAGCCTGCGCTCGCTGACCTTGTAGCCCTGCTTTTTCAACAGCTCAATGCAGGACATACGCGTTACGCCCGGCAGAATGCTGCCTTGTAGCTCAGGGGTGACAATTTCATCATCGATCACAAAGAATACATTCATCGTGCCGACTTCTTCGATATATTTACGCTCTACACCATCCAGCCACAGCACCTGGGTATAGCCAACCTTCTCGGCCTCATCCTGCGCTTTGAGAGAGGCGGCGTAGTTGCCGCCTGTTTTGGTGTAGCCCATGCCGCCGCGCACCGCGCGGACATATTTATCCTCCACATAAATTTTCACTGGGTTGAGCCCTTCCGGATAATAGGCGCCAACCGGGGAAAGGATGATGGCAAAAAGCAGCTCCTGTGCCGGGTGAACGCCCACCTGCGCCTCTGTTGCGAAAATGAACGGGCGAATATAGAGAGAAGTTCCCTCTGCCGTGGGAATCCAATCCTGATCGACGCTCACAAGCTTTTTAATCGCCTCTACGGCAAAAGCCTCATCGATTGCCGGGATGCAAAGACGCTCATTCGAGCTATTCAGGCGGGCCATGTTGCGGTCCGGGCGGAAGAGAAGGATGCGTCCATCCTCCGTGCGGTAAGCCTTCAGGCCCTCAAAAACCTCCTGGCCATAATGCAGGCACATCGCGGCGGGATCAAGCTCGATTGGACCATAGGGAACGATGCGCGGATCGTGCCAGCCCTTGCCCTCGTCATAGTTCATCAGGAACATATGATCGGTATAGTAATTTCCGAAGCCTAACCTGGTTTGATCCGTTGGCTTCTGCTTCGGATGCTGTGTGCGCTCAATGGTGATTTCCTGCATGTCGAACAGCTCCTTTTTGTTCTTTTCTATTTATTATAAGCTCGAAAATCCGCATTTGCAATATCTTCTTCTCCCGTTCCTGCGTTGAAAACTTGTTTTTGCGCACTTTGTATAAAAAATAAAAAGAGTAATTGCAGATTATACCCTATTTACATATAGCTTCCATCATGATATAATTTTTAAATAGCATAAATCTATGCTGTATGAGAGGAGAAAACAAATTGAGAAACGAAGTGATGAAGCTAAAAAAGCATGTTTACCGCGCAACCGGCATCTCGCTGCTAATCCTGCTTTTCGGTGCTCTGGGGGCTGGATTTTTGTTTGTCGTCGGCAACATTTTCGGCGTTCAAATTCTAAAACCCGGTAGCGCCATCTCCGAAATGCTGTGGCATCTATTTTTTTGGGCGACCGATTTCTTTTTTGTCGCCTTCGTGTTGATCCTATCCTACTTGATCGCGGGGCTGCCCGCCGTTGCGCCAGCATTGACGCTGAGCATCCTGTTCTCCCACTTTGCGGGGCAATATAACGGCGGCGAATTCTCCGTGCCGCTCTATACGAATTTCTTCACCGTACCAAATGCGGGTGGCGGCGGCGTAAACATCGGCTACCTCGGCTATCTCATCATGGCGCTGCTGCTCGGCTATCTCATCAAATATCTATTCATCCTCTGGGAACGCGTGAAGGCAAAGCTCGGCCCAAAGCTAGACCGTCCTGTCGCCGCCCTTGGCAAAAAAATAAAGCCTCTTGCGCAGCTCGACGGCACCACGGTGATCGGCCTGCCGGACTTTCTGGTCTATGTCCTCATCATGCCAGTGATTGCGGCGGCGGTGACCTATCTTGTGATCAACTATGGAATCGCCGTTCCCTTCAACGCACTGGCGGACGCCTTGCAGCCGGTGCTGAAGGAGGCATGGGGCATCTCTCCAGCTCTCGGCGGGCTGATGATGGGCGCAATGGTCGGCTTCGATACAATCGGCCCCGTCTCCGCAGCTGCATTCTCCGTGGCGACGGACGCCGCCGTTGTGGGCAACACGGCGTTGATGACCACCTTTGGCCTCTGCTTTGCAGCGACGGGCTGGATTCCGCTGTTCGCCTGGCTCCTTCATCTGATCACCAAAAAGGGACCACGCTTTGACGGGGACGACGCCAACCTCGCCATGTCCGGCCCCATCAATGCCTTCTTTGACAACATGAAGCTCACCGTCATCTTTGCCGCGCCCTACGCCTGCCGCGACCCATTTCGGGTAATCCCCTGCTATCTCCTCACCTGCTCGCTGACCGGGCTTTTCAGCGGCGCGGCCGGGCTTGCGAACTCGCTCTATACCGCGCCGGAAAAAATCGCGCTATTTTTGAAGGGCGATTGGTATACCTCCTTCCTCCAGCCAATGCGCTCTATTTCCCACACGCCTCGTGGCATCCTGATGCCCATAATTGTGAGCGCGTGCGCGATTTTAGGCGGCGCGGTGCTGTTGCTTTGGAAAACAAAGGCCATGAAGCGCCAGCAAGAGAAGGGAACCTATGTGGAAATGAGCGGCGATGTTGGCGGCGAGATGATCCGCCTTGCGAAGCGCTGGGCTGCCAAGCCGCAGGGGTCCGCTGACCATACAGAAAAAAACACGGAAACGCCGCTGGAAGCGGAGATAAAATAACAGAAAGGAAGAAAAACAGGTGCTTTTACAGCGAATTGTTGCCCTGCTCATTGCAATTGTCACCTTTTTTGCCAACTGCTTCGGCATCACCAGCTTGAATATGGTGCCATACGCAGAGTTGAGGACGGAGCTTGACGATTCCATCCCGCTCCTCACGGGCGACCATAGCGAGGAGCTTCTCACAAATATCGACCGTGGCGTCCGCATGGAGGTCTACCTCACTCTAGGGCCCGGCTGCGCTATTCCAGGCACGCAAGAGGACGCTTACGATTTTCTGGACACATGCATAGAAAAGTATGCGCAAGAAGCACCCCGCGAAGCGCAGGTCTATATCTACCTCAATGAATACTTTGACCATGACCTAGACGAAGCGGCATTTACACAACTGCGGGAATATCTCGAATATGTCCGCTCGAGGGATTTGGGCATTCTGCTTCGCTTTGCATACGAACCATCGCCGCAGAGCGAATACGCGCCTACCCAGGAGCAAATGCTGCGCCATATCACGCAGATTAAAAACTGGATGAGGGAAAACGAAACGCTCATTGGCGATGTTGTCACCGCCTTGCAGCTCGGCTTTATCGGCGCCTGGGGCGAATGGGGGTCCTCCTTGCAGGAGTACGACCGCAAACAGATCGCCAACGCAATTTGCGACATGGTGCCAAAGAACGTATACATCCAGGGCCGGTATATGGATGTGACCGCCCAGATGTTCGGCCGCAGCACCTTCTCCCGGGTAGGCTACCACAGCGATTTTATGGTTGGCCGTCCACATCCGTGGAACACTGCCTACGATAAATACTACGCGCCCTATTACTGGCTCTTTGCCGCCACCAGCGCGCACCGGATCAACGATGGGGAGATGCCTTGGGTCGGCGCAACGGAGGAACCGGATGAATACGTGGATGGGCAGAAATTCTTGCAGCAGTGCTATGAATACCACCTCTCCACCTTCAGCATTGAGCACAATTACCGCGATACGCATCGCGACCCGCCCAATGAGCCGGTTTATAACATCGCCCGCTGGCAAACGGAGGAACTGACACTCAGGGATGCAAAAAAGCTGCGCATTCCTTATTTTGAAAGCTGGTTTCAGGATGAAGATGGGAACGCCATCCGCCGCACCGTGTATGAATACCTACGCGACTTCCTCGGCTATCAACTTGCTCTTTCCAATTTGGAAATAAAAGCAACCCGAAAGGGTATGCAGGTGAGCCTCATGATGACCAATTTCGGCCTCGGCACGCCGCTGACGCTGGACAGCGCCGAGCTGGTCGTGCGCAACCGCAAAACGGGCGAAGAAACGCGCTATGCGCTAGGCGGATTCAACACGGGCAAGCTCACCACCTACGGGCAGGTTACCCTAAAGGCGACGGTCAAAGAGGAATTGGCAGACTGCGACCTCGGCGTTGCCGTGACCCGTGCGCGGAGCACGGGCAATTATAGGATCCGCTGCGCAAACAATATCCCGTTTGCGGATGGGGTAAACTGGATTCAGTAAGCATAACGCCTACACCGCAAACTGTAAGCCGGTCAAGGCTCAAAAGAAGCCGCCGCATGGAACCGTGCATCCATGCGGCGGCTTCTATTGCATCCCTATTGTTTTTTGCATGGTCATGCCGTATCAGACAAACGTGTAGGCTTTTACAAGCTGCCGGTAGGCTGCTACCGGAACCTCATAGCAGGTCATTTTTCCATCTTTTTTGACAGCAACATAGCCTGCTCTTTCTAAATCGCCGCACAGCCCCAGCTCCAACTGGGTATTGCCGTTAACCTGTAGCAACAATGTATACAGAGGCAGAGAAGGGTTCATTTTAACCTCCCAGCTCTCCCCCGTCGGCGTCCATACCTTCTGCTGTACTGCCGCAAGGACGGGGTTCATCTCCTCCCGCGTCTTCAGCTCATGGGTCTTTCCCGCTTGTTTATCCGGTGTCATGCTGACGTTGGCGCGGTAAACAACGCAATCAACGGCCTGCGCCTGTTTCGCGGAGAGCAGCGTAACCGCCTGCGCCGTCCCTTGTGTGGGCGTAGAATCCGGCGCACGCACAGACGGCGCGGCGCTCTGGCTGACGGTCTCTGTGGATGCCGGATGCGTTTGGGTTGGTTCAGAACTTGCCTCCTGTAAAACGGGCTCCACCGCGCTACCGTCGGAGGAAGGCTCCGCCGTTCCCGGTTCGCCCTGGCAGGCCGCGCAGGCCAGCAAAAGACAAGCGCATATTACGATTACCGATATTTTTTTCATGACTAAATTCACCTGCTTCCTACTGTAATGCATAGAGCGTTTCAAAAGCGCCTATCGCTTCCGTGCCTCCCGCGTAGTATTCCGTAAAGACACGATAGTAATAACGGCCTGTTTCAATTTCATAATAGGGCTCGCCACTCTGTTCCTTCACAGCACTTCCGTCACGCCTGTCCGCCACCACCTGTGCGGCTTGGGCGAATGCGGATTGCCGTGCCTGCCCTGTAACCTGAGGTGGCAGGGACCCGCTGCGCGCGGCAAAGCGCAGTGACAGCGGCGCGGAAACTGTATTGTCATAAACCCGGTCGGCCCGGCCGTTTTGGAAGATAACGGTATAGCCGCTGTCCGTGATAAAAGCGCCCGTTTTCTTCGTGTAATCGATCACAAAGTCTTTACCATTCTCACTTGTAGGCGTGCATTCCACACGATAGTCGGAGACGTCAAAGCCCGGAATCTTCTCCGCCATCGCCTCCGCTAGCAAGTCATACGAAAGGGTGGTATACGTCGCCTGAAGCGGAGAGATTGCAATTTGCCGCTGCTCAGGGAATTCTTCCTGAAGCGAAGCGGGGGCTGCGGCTTTGCTCTTTTTGATCACTTGGCTTCCGTTTCCATAAAGCGTATGGTTTTTGATATCGTTATCTGCATAGCTGAACTGGTCGGCATAAGCGACCGCATTCGTGACGGTATGGCCAAGCGCCAAACGGTTTTGGAACCGCTTCTGCCATTCAAATGCTGAATTTGTCCCAATAGTTACCCGCCATCCTAACACGGCATTTGCGCCCCTGTCCCTCGTCGTTGTGCAGAGGTTGATTCCCGAACCATCCCCATTGCTTGCTGTTAAGCACGCATCATAGATCACCAACTTTGTATTCGACAAAGAAAAGTTTCGAATATCAACCGCATTTCCGGATGCGCCATAGCCGTCATGCAAAGATAAATTATTGGGCAAATAAATACCATCTTGCGAACCATGCGCTGAAAAATACAAAATATCACTGTTTAAAACATACGAGCTGTTCAAATAGCTATAGGTCGGATTCGTACTGTACCAGGAAGAATACCCGCACAGCCCAAAATAATCGCACGCGGAGCGCACATCGTCACCGTTGTGAAATTCCCCGCCGATCGAGTAAGCCCGGCCCGCAACAGCCCCCGCGCTGATAACAGCCGAAGCCATCAGAACGACCGCCATGCACAAAGCAAATATCTGCTTTTTAAGCCTTGTTTTCATTTTCACCATTCCTTTGTTGTTTCTAACTCCCGTTTGCGGCCATGAAAAACGGAATGAAACATGGGACTCTCCTCCTTCCTATATTCTCCATTCATTCTTTTTAACAGAAGCGTACAGCAATTTTTAGGCAAATCATATTTTCTATAAATTCCATTCTCTGTATTTCCATTATATGCTCATTTATGCCAAAATTCTATATACATGTTATCTAAATATTATTATCTTTATTGTTAAAATCCTCCAAAAAATTCTATCTAATAACTAAAAGCATTTCGAAGAAGTCTGTTTCTCCGAAATGCTTTTTCTCTGGATTCACATTCTCTTTAATTCCCGCACTCCACGCTGATCTCATTGAACACCTTGAGCAGCGCGTCGATTTCGAGCTTCTGCTTCTCTTCCCCGCGCACGTCGAGTACGCAGCGGCCCTCGTGCATCATTACAAGGCGGCTGCCATATTCCAGCGCAAAACGCAGGTTGTGCGTGACCATGAGGGAGGTCACCTGTTTTTCCTTCACGAGTTTATCCGTAATGCGCATCACGGTCTCGGAGGATTTCGGGTCGAGTGCGGCGGTGTGCTCGTCGAGGATTAAAAGCTCAATGTCCGTCATATTGGCGAGAATCAGCGCGAGCGCCTGCCGCTGCCCGCCGGAAAGCGTGCCTGCCTTCACATTCAGCCGATCCTCCAACCCCATGCCGCAGGTTTCGAGCAGCGTGCGGTAGTAGTCCGTCCGGCGCTTGTTCACCCCGCGGGAAAGGCCGTAGGCTTTGTGCTTGTTATCCGCCAGCGCCATGTTTTCAAGAATCGTCAATTCGTCGCAGGTACCTTTTTTCGGATCCTGAAACACGCGGCCGATTTGATCTGCACGTTTGTATTCCGACAAACGGGTAATATCTTTCCCCCCAAAAAACACCTTGCCGCCCTCCACAGGCAGGGAGCCGCAGACGATATTGAGAAGCGTTGTCTTACCAGAGCCATTGGAGCCGACGATGGAGACGAACTCCCCTTTTTGCACCTCAAAGCAGAACTGGTTAAACAGCGTTGTTTCATCCGGCGTGCCAATGTGGAATTTTTTTGTGATCTGGTCAAGCTTTAGCATGGCGCGCCCCCCCTTTCCGGCCGAACATCGTGGTGGACAGCAGCGCAAAGGTGAAGATCACTGCCATCAAAAGCTTCAAATACTGCGTAGGTAGGCCGAGCGCGAGTGCAACGGCAAGGCAGGCTTTATAGAGGATCGCACCCAGGAGCACCTTGCTCGTAGCGCGCAGGAAGCGCACACGGCGGAACAGGCTCAGCCCGATGATGACGGATGCAAGGCCGATCACCACCATGCCAACGCCCATCTGCAAATCAGCGGATCCCTTCTGCTGTGCGATGATCGAGCCTGCCATGGCGGCAAAGCCGTTACCAATGGCGAGGCCGAGAATTTTAGAGGAGCCGGGGCTGCGCGCAAGCATCGTCACATACTGCTCATTGTTGCCCGCGGCCCGAAGCAGCAGGCCGGATTTTGTGGAGAGGAACCAATCGAGCGCATATTTGCACACGACGGCGATCACCAGCGCCACAAAAATTGGCCGCAGCGTGTAGCCGCCGATCGTTTCCGGCAGAAGCGTTGCGGGCGCACTCGAAAAGATCGTGGGAGAGGTAAAGAACGACACGAGCGACAGCCCGCCCGTCCCTTTCATCACCAGCACTAGGTTGATAGAGAGCAACGCAGTCATCACAAGGATGCCGCACAGCAAAGGCCGGATTTTTAACTTCACGTTTAAAAGCCCGGTCACGCAGCCAGCCAGCGCGCCCACCACAAAGGAGAACAGGACGCATAACCAGGGATTGAAGCCCTGCAAAATGAGCACGCCCGTCAGCACTGCACCTAATGGCACGGTGCCGTCGACGGAAAGATCCGGAAAATCCAAAATGCTGTAGGTGATGTACACGCCGTAGGCCAGGATCGCATAGACGAAGCCCTCCTCCAACGTGGCTTTTAAAATGCCAAACAGTTCATTCATATGAGAACCCAACTTTCCGATAACAGATGTTCAGATAACAGACACCAACTGTCAGATTTTACTGTGATTCCTATCGTGTGCGAAGCCCGATGTCCAAAGTCTGCAAGAAGAGGCCTGAGGCTGGCGCGGGAAGCCACGCCAGCCCTGTGCCCTTCAATCAATCCTCGTTTTTAGCTGCCTCAGGAGGCAGTCGTCACCTTCTGCGCATCCTTATAAGCCTCCGGCAAGGTCAGCTTGAATTTTGCGAGCACGTCGCTGTTGTAGACTGGGGCGCTATCCTTCACACGGGCAACCGGGATGCTGCCCGCATCCGCGCCGCCGAGCACCTGGCCCGCGAGTTTGCCCGTCTCCTCTCCAAGGGCAACGTAATCAAGGCTTTCGGAGGCTAAGCAGCCCTTTTCAACTTGCTCGATCTCGGAGCCGTATACCGGGATGCCTGCTTCGTTCGCCTTGGCGAGCAGCACGCCGAGGTTGTTCACAACGTTATTATCCGTAAAATTGTTGATGCAATCAACTTTGGCGGCAAGCGTTGCAGCGGCCTGCGGGATATCCGCTGCACTCTGCACGCCCATATCCACAATTTCAAAACCATATTTCGGAGCGAGCTCCTTGAACTGCTTTAAGTGGGAAACAGAGTTTGCCTCGCTCGTGGTATAGAGGATTCCGATCTTTTTCGCATCCGGTTGGAGGGCGCGGATCATTTTCATCTGTGCTTCCAGATTCAACAGGTCGGTTGTGCCGGTCGTATTGTTGCCGGGCTCGTCAAGGGAGGTAACAAGCTTTGCAGCCACCGGATCAGATACCGCGCAGAACACTGTCGGGATATTGGCGCTGCGCGCCGCGCTATAAGCGGCCGTTGCGGCAGGCGTTGCGATGCCAATGATAAGATCATATTTCTGAGCCGCCATATTGTTGGCAATCTGCGTTGCCATCTGATCCTCGCCGTTTGCATTCTGGAAATCGATCTTCGCTTTTTCACCGTCTTTATAGCCCGCCTTCTCCAAGCCCTGGATCAGGCCTTTGTAACAATTGTCAAGCGAGGCGTGCGGCGCATACTGGATGATACCAATTTTTTTGACTGCTCCAGAGGCCGCGCCCTCATTCTGGCTCTCTTCTCCCGTGCCGTTACCAGTGCAGGCTGAAAACGCGCACACAATCAGAATCACGCTCACCGCAAGGGCAACTATTTTTGTAAACTTTTTCATGATCATCTTTCCTTTCATTCTCTTATAAGTGATAAAAACGGATGTGGCCGGCGTGAGGTTGCTTCCCCCTGCGCCATCGCTTACCCGGAACGCCCATGCCGCTCCCTCCTGACGTATTTTTAAAAAATAAAAAAGCCCTTGTCTCAACATTCCTGTTGGGACAAGAGCTGATGATCACTCCTGCGGTACCACCCGACTTGGCTTGCACACCCTGCAAACCCACTCTTTTCACGCACAGCCATGCGTGCTTCGCTGGTAACGGGTGAAGCTCCCGTCGCACCTAACCCCTGTGACCAGAGGCTCGGATTGCCCTCGTAAGTCCATTCGCTATGGTATCCTTTGCCGCAATCGCACCGCCTGCGGCTCTCTTAGAAAGGCTTCGCCATGGGTACTACTCTTACTCACCGGTTTGCCAATTTGGATTTGTAGCTATTATATGCCGGGGCGTTCCATCTGTCAATAGGATTTTTTCATTTTTTCTCCGGCCGCTCTGCAAGCCGCGTAACTGCTTGCTTTTTCAAAGGTTCCATGCTATGATAAAGAACTGTTTGTATTCCCTATTACCAAAAAAGGAGCTCTTTTCATGATCAGTACCTCCAATGTTAGCCTGCAATACGGCGGGCGCGTGCTCTTTGAGCGGGCGAACGTCACCTTTTCCGCCGGCAACTGCTATGGCATCATCGGCGCAAATGGCGCGGGCAAATCTACCTTTTTGAAAATTCTTTCCGGTGAGCTGGAACCGAATAAGGGCGAAGTCAATATCACTCCCGGCGAGCGGCTCTCCGTGTTAAAACAGGATCACTATGCATTCGACGAATACGACGTGATTCGCACCGTGCTCATGGGCAACGCAAAGCTTGTGGAGATTATGGATCAAAAGGAGGCCCTCTATTCCAAAGAGGATTTCACGGAGGAGGACGGCCTGCTCGTCAGCGAGCTGGAGGCCGAATTTGCGGAGATGGACGGCTGGAGTGCTGAGAGCGACGCGGAGATCCTCCTAAACGCCCTTGGCATTGAAAACGAGAAGCATTCCGCCAAAATGAAGGAGCTCGACGGCGATGATAAGGTGAAGGTGCTGCTTGCTCAAGCGCTCTTTGGCAATCCGGATATCCTGCTGCTCGACGAGCCGACCAACCACCTGGATCTCGCTGCCATACAGTGGCTGGAGGATTTCCTGCTCGACTTTGAAAACACGGTCATTGTCGTCTCCCATGACCGGCATTTTCTCAACAAGGTTTGCACACACATCGTGGATATCGATTACGGCAAGCTCGCGCTGTATGTCGGCAACTATGACTTCTGGTATGAATACACGCAGTTGGCTCAGCGCCAGCTACGCGAGCAGAACAAAAAGGCGGAGGCCAAAAAGAAGGAATTGCAGGAATTCATCGCCCGGTTCAGCGCAAACGCCTCTAAATCCAAGCAGGCCACCAGCCGCAAAAAGCTGCTGGAAAGCCTCGATATCGAATCCATGCCCGTTTCCTCCCGCCGCTACCCATTTGTGGCTTTCAAGCCGGATCGCGAGGTGGGCAACGACCTTTTAACCGTGACGGACCTGACGAAAACGGTTGGTGACCGCAAGGTGCTTGACCATGTGAGCTTTACGATCCGTCCGAATGAGAAAGTTGCCTTTGTCGGCTCGGATACAGTGGCGAAAACCACACTCTTCCAGATCCTCGCCGGGGAGCTGGAACCGGATGAAGGCAGCTATAAATGGGGCGTGACGACCTCGCTCGCCTACTTCCCGAGCGATAACTCCGCGTTTTTCGACGGCTGCGAGCTAACCCTCATCGACTGGCTGCGCCAGTTCTCTCGAGAGCAGTTGGAAACGGATATCCGAGGCTGGCTCGGCCGGATGCTCTTTGCCGGCGAAGAGGCCACCAAAAAGGCGAAGGTGCTCTCCGGCGGCGAGCGCGTGCGCTGCATGCTATGCAAGATGATGGTTTCCGGCGCAAACGTGCTGATTTTGGACGAGCCGACGAACCATCTGGATCTGGAGAGCATCACAGCGCTAAATAACGGGCTCATCAGCTTCCCCGGCACGCTGCTCTTCACCTCGCACGACCATCAGTTCGTGCAGACGATTGCGGACCGGATCATCGAAATCCTGCCTGACCGTGTGATCGACCGCAAGGAGACGTATGACGAATACCTTGCGTCGTTGGCGGAGGAGGATTTGAAGAAGCTGCGGTGATAAGCGGTTTGCAATCCAATGGAATGATAGCTATAAAAAAAACACGCACGTCTCTGCATAAAAAGACGTGCGTGGTTTTTCTTTTTACTTGTCTACTGCATTGTCTGATTGTCCTTATGAACGATATTATTTATCAATAGGATCTTTCTTTACCGCACCAATAATGGCAAGTAACAAGCCAATCGCCTCACACGCAAGACCTATCAGATAAAGAGGACCGAAAGGTTCCGGAAAAGCTAAGCAGCCAGCCCCAGCAATAGCAAATGCAATCCCTAATAACAGAGTTTTCATATAATCACCTGAATTATTATAATGAATCTTTCGGTTCCTTTTTAACCGCGCCGATAACAGCAAGTAACAGGCCTAATGTTTCACATGCAATACCTGCGATAAAAATCGCGGCATATGATTCTGGGAAGGAAAGAAAGGCAATCCCCGCTAAAATAAACGCAATCCCTAATAGAAGGATTTTCAATATCCTCACCTACCTTAATCTTATTTAGAGGTTGCCCAGAAAGTACATGGTGCATCAGAGGCCTTATCATATGTCATACTCCAACCAATTGAGATAGATGCACTTGCCTTCCCGGAAGAAAAGCTCAATGAGCCGCTTGGAGTGGCTACTACAAGTTTGTGATAATATCTTCCTACCGCTACTTCGTATGAATTATCCGTTGTTTTTTTTCGTTAAAGCTACCGCTAATAGACCGGCATGTTTCACGAAACTATAACCTGCATGATACGCCTTGATATCAATTTCTGTACCGATTCCAACCTTCGGCTCATAATCGGTACAATTCGTTCCTCCATCTTCATAGTAAACCTCATCTGAACCCAGCCGATATCCTTGATAAATCCAACCAAATACATCTGGCTCTGCCACAAAATCTCCGCTCCATGCCATTGCGGCCTTATCTATCAGCGTATTGAGAGGACTATATGACCATACCCAACTATACAACAATACCTTTTGGCTGATCGAATCCGCATAAGAGGCGTGGATGCAGATCATCTGGCTTTCCCAATTTCTAATTGTCCGCGCTACCGCTTCCTCTGGCATTTCTTTTAATCTCTGCATTTCCTCCTGATTTGCCGCCTGATATGTTTTAACCTCTGCCTTGCGCGCACGCATTGCGTCCTGCTCCGTCCTGACATTCGCCGCGAGCCTAACCGGCTCCTGCCTGTACCTGCTCATTGGAGAGCAGCACGTTCGCCACCGCCTCCTCATCGCTGAGGAGCTTTTGCAGCTGCGCGCGGCTCTGCCCATCCATCACGACCCGCCCGTTTTCAAGGGTATACTCCACCCTGTAATCGTCCGTAAACACGCCACAAGTAGGTTCCCCCATCTCGATTGTTGATTCGCCGAGGTAGATGCGCTTTTTTAAATCAAAGGGCAATTTTTGAATCACAATCTCCGGCGCACCCTGTTCGGCCAGAAACGCATCTATCTGCTCCTCCGTGATCGCGCCGTAGGCGAAGCTCTGCATCAAAACAACGGAATAGGCCAGCAGAAGTAGCGTGGCAATCGATACTTTCATCGTTCTTTTTATCTTTTGACCATCCTCTCCCTGCTTAACTCAAACGGATTCTCCTTTATTCTCAGTTTCGCCCATATCATCCTCCTTTCTCTTGCATCATAAATCTTTTCCATTTTATAGTCAACATTTACGGAAAATAAAATTTTAAATATTCTATTTTTTGTTTTTATTTACAATTGAATGTAATCTGACGGCCTGGCTTCATAAGTCTTTACAACTCCATGAGAGCCCACGAATCCTAATAGATACTGGGCTTCCACAAACCTTCTGGTATATGAAATGTTATATAACGCTATAAAGGTACACGCCGGAATGGTGTAAAAATGGTGTAGCAAAAAATGTGCTTTTGAGAAAAAGCCCGTGCAACAAAATAATATCCGTATATAAAATTAAGCCCTCCATTTCACCAAAATGGCGGGCTTCAGCGTGTCGAAGAAGCCGGTGTTAAGCATGAGCAAAACAGCGGCTTCTTGGAAATAGAAGGGCAGAAAGCGGGTAAAGGCGAAGGAAACAAAGGGAATGGGAGTCTCTCCATTTCCGAATGGCAAGCTTTTTGAGATTCATGGCAACGAACTTAAGCCTGACCCAGTTGGAAACCTGGGACAAGCCTCTGTACTGAGTATACCGCATGGCGTGCTTCTCTTTGGCGTCCGCAAAGACGCGTTCGATGGTCTCCTTGCGCCGCTTGTACAAGTCCCGATACTTCGGTGTATAGCGGGCGTCGTCGGCCAGTTCCTCATAATCCTTCCAGATATGCCGCTGTACCGTTTTCACACAAGTCTTGGAGTGAGTACAAAGATGGCGCGTCCGACAGTTTGCACATACCTGTGGATTGCTCTTGTATTCCCGGTATCCATCCCGGTTAGTCGTGCTGTAGGGTAATGGCTGATACTCCGGGCAAAGGATGCAGTCGTAGTATGCGTCATACACATATTTCCACCATTCGTGCCCGCCCTTCATCGTCTGTGGCCGGTGGACAACACCCGGCCGTCCTCGAATACTTTCTTGCAGATATGCGGCGTCTTGTACGCTGAATCCGCTACCACCGTTTCCACTTCCGGGAATCTCACGGTCACTTTGTCATATACGTCGTCGAATGCCACGCTGTCATGTACATTTCCCGGCGTTACCACCGTTTCCAGCATCTTCTCTCACCCTTTCCCATTTTACCATTTCCACGAAAAAAAGCCCAGCCTTTAGGGCAGCACTCATAAGACAGTATTGGAAATGTTTTCGGGAAACGGCGTAGCTTGCGGACTATGCCGTTTCTCCATTTTGCAGGTCATTCAGTAAAGACGCGGGGAGTATTCCCACAAGGTCATAAGAAATGTCAATCTGCTGTTCCCTATGCCCCTTTGACTTATCCGGCGCGTGAACGTGCACCGCCTTTACCATGTCGTTTAAGACAGAGGGCGTTAATTCGTCCAAGTCAAGATATTTCCGTACTTTGCTGATAAACCTGTCAATGTTCTCTGTTTGTTCTTCCTGTTCGTTAATTTCTTCGTTCAATCGCAACAGCTTTTCCCGCAGTTCTTCCTGCTCCTGTTCGTAATCGTCGGAGAGCATTTGAAATCTGCTGTCAGATAGTTTCCCATTGGCGTTGTCCTCATAAATACGCTTGAATAATCGGTCAAGTCCCTCTATCCGCCGTTCTGCTTGCGTCAGTTGCCGCCGCTTCGCTGCCAGTTCTTTTTTCGCTTCGGCTTTCTGCTTCGCACCCATAGCTTTTCGGAATTGTTCTTCATGGTTTGCGACACAGGCAATCGTCAATCTCATGTGGGCGAGTACGCCCTGTTCCAAGACAACGGCGCGGATAAAATGAGTAGGGCAAACATCTTTCCCTTTAAGCCTTGAAGTAGAGCAGACAAAATGGTCTTGTCTTGCTTCAAAATTCTTGCTTGTGCAGTAATACAGCTTTTCGCCGCAATCGGCACAACGCACAATGCCGGAGAACATATTTGTCTTTCCTGTCCTCGTCGGGCGGCGTTTGTTCTTCCGTAATTCCTGCACCCGCGCCCAAGTGTCGGCGTCAATGATTGCTTCGTGGGTATTCTCAAACACAAGCCATTTTTCCTCTGGATTGTAACAGGTTTTCTTGCTCTTGTAGGACTGTTTATAAGTCTTGAAGTTTACCGTATGCCCTTGATATTCTGGACGCTCCAAAATGCCTGATACTGTCTTGTTATCCCAATCATAAAGATTGTCCGGCGGCGCGTTCCTCGTTGCCCTGCCTGTCTGCTGAAAATAGGTTGTTGGCGTTATGACTTTATCTTCTTTCAGAATACGGGCAATCTGCGACGGCCCGTAACCGTCCAGACAAAGAGCGAATATCCGCTTGACTACTTCGGCAGCTTCTCCGTCCACAATCCACCGTTTCCTGTTGTCCGGGTCTTTCATGTAGCCATAGGGCGGATTTGTGCAGAGGTGTTCTCCTGCTTCTCCCTTTGACTTCATCACAGCGCGGATTTTCTTGCTTGTATCCTTTGCGTACCATTCATTGATGATATTCAAAAAGGGGGTAAAGTCGCTGTCCTGTTGGTTTGCGCTGTCTATGCCGTTGTTGATAGCGATAAACCGAACACCCTTTTCCACAAACAGGACTTCGGTATAAAATCCTACTTTCAGATAATCACGACCAAGCCGCGACATATCCTTGACAATCAGCGTTGCCACTTCTCCGTTTTCAATTCGTTCCAGAAGTTCGCTCCAACTCGGACGGTTGAAGTTTGTTCCAGAATACCCGTCGTCCACGAAAAACGTGGTGTTTGAGAATTGGTTTTCTTTTGCGTATTTACTTAAAATCGCCTTTTGATTAACAATGCTGTTGCTGTCGCCCTGCAATTCATCGTCGCGCGATAAGCGGCAATAGAGGGCGGTAATTTTGCCAGACTGCCTTAACATAGTTTCTGCTCCTTTCATCGGCGGGCAGTCTGCCAATACAGGATTGCTTACCCCTATTTTATCGGCTCCGGCATTTTTAATCAACATCTTTTTTGCCCCGTTCCTGCTCCATAAGGCGTAAAACCTTGTGGGGCAGGCTCCTTTCCCCGTCATAGCTGCCCGTAAAGCGATAGAGCGTCCTACCGGATTTTATTGTTACTTCATGCGTTGGTAATTCTTGAAACAGCGGATTTTCCACTACAATATGCCCATCCTTGATTTTTCGTTTCCGTTCCATTCCTTTCCCGTCCTTTCCTTGTTTTGTAATGTGATAAGTTTCGCAGCAAGCATAGGAAAAGAGTACCCTTTTCCGAAAATGCGTTGCATTTTGCTTGTTGGGAAGTATCCCAAACCCTCTCAATTTTTCTTTCATTACCTACTACACCGCGCATGGCGATTTTGCCAAAGATTTAAGAAAAAATTTAGCTTTTTTATTTCTATCTCTCCCCAAATGGCATAAAAAGCAATTTGCTTCATTTTCGAAAGTTTTCCGCAACTATCTTTGAGAAATCTGCTATCATCAATTCTGTTGACTTTGAATAGCTTCCATGTTACAATATTTTTGCTTGTCAGAGGACTTGCAATCGAATAAGATTGTTGAAGTGGGATAAGACCATTTGGGGCTTTATCCCACTTCTTGTTTTATGTAGCGGGATAAAGCTGAAAGGGCTTTATCCCGCTTCCTTTATGGGAGGTATCTTGATGAACACAAAAACAAAATCTTTATTTGCTTACATCTTCCCTGCATTGGGTGGATTATTTGTAACTTATCTTTACAACGTTATGGACGGAATCTTTGTCGGGCAAGGCGTCGGCTCGGCTGCGTTGGGGGCTGTCAATATTGGTGTTCCGTTTATCACTTTTGTTGTTGCTATCGCAGCCATGTTCCCTATGGGCGGCGCAACCGTTGTTGCTATCAGAATGGGGCGGGGAGATAAAGACGGTGCAAATCATGCTTTTATGACGGCATTTTCTTTAACTGTTCTGCTTTCCATATTGCTTATGGTTGTGGGTATGGCATTTTCTCAGCAGATTGTTGATTTAAGCGGTGCAGGAAAACTAAGTGAAGAAATGCGGAAAATGTCAGCAGATTATTTGTTTTATTATTCTGCTTTTTCCATTCCTATGCTCATGAGTACCTGTCTTTCTGTTTTTGTCAGAAATGACGGATCACCTGCTCTTTCCTTTGCAGGAATGTGCGTAGGTGCAGCAGCAAATATCTTTTTGGATTGGCTGTTTATCTTCCCGTTAGATATGGGTGTGATTGGCGCGGCAGTTGCGTCCGGTTTGGGGCAGGTTCTTTCCGTCCTTGTCCTGCTTTCCCATTTCGTGCAAAAAAAGGGCGAACTGCGGATTAAGCCATTCAAAATTGATTTTTCACTGATGAAAAAAATATGCAAGCGTGGTGTGCCAGAAGCCGTTACGCAACTCACAACACCTGTTACCGCACTTTGCTATAATCTTATGTTAGCAAGCCTAATAGGGGATATTGGCGTATCTACCTTTAGCGTTTTGAGTTTTATTTACTCTCTTGCAAACGCTATCCTTTCTGGTGTAGCGCAAGGTTTACAGCCTCTTTGGGGGCATTGTTACGGCAAGCAAGATACAGCGGAAATAAACTGGTATTTCCGTTGCGGAATTATCATTAACAGCATTTTGTCAATTTTAATATACGGAGCATTATTTATTTTTGATAAGCCCGTAATTTGCATATTTAATCAGGACCTCGACCTTGTACAAACAGCTTCGGCAGCTTTGCCATTATTTAGCCTGTCCTTTATCCCTATGGCACTGAACCTTATTTACACAGCATTTCTGTTTTCGACAAAAAGAACAGGATCGGCAAATGCCATAGCAATTAGCAGAGGTATTGTGCTGAAAGCACTTGCCATTTTCTGTATTCCTATACTCTTTGGAAGCGACGCTATTTGGATTGCTCCATTTGTGGCAGAAATCTTGACTCTTATACTTGCTATCGGGCTATGTAAAACAACGAAATTAATCTATCAATAACTTTTCTAAGGATATGACGGTATCGAGGAGGTGTCGCCATGTCCTTTTTATTTTTTAAGTATAATTTGTTAAAAAAATCCAATACAAGGCATTGTATCCGTCTGCCCGTCAATATGAATTATCTATTCATTTAGTATGTCTTAATAATTCATATTATTGGAACGGCTTCAGGAACCTGATAATCATGTATTACCCAAACACTCATGTGGCTTTATGTCGCATGGGCGTTTGTTGTAATAGCCCCCTACTGGGAAGAAAGGGGGTGATGAAAAAATGAGGTATTCTGAACAATTCATGGAGCATATCGAATATGCCTTTGCCGCCTTTTGCAGAACTGTTCTCCGTAACGCGGCAATCAGCGCATACCGCGATTTTGGACGGAAGCAGAAGCGGGAAGTATCGCTTGACTATCTGATGTCCGAAACGCACTTTGAGCCGTTCACGACAGACAATTACTTTGAGCAATACGACATTCCAACTGTTTTTGTTGTGAAAGGGCAGAAAATTGTTGTGGCAAGCAAACGGTTAGCGGACGCATTAGCCAGATTGCCAGAACAGCGGCGCGCTGTCCTGCTGATGTATTTCTTCCTCGGTTACACTGATACAGAAGTCGGGAACGAGTACGGGCGGAGCAGAAGCACAGCGAATTACTGGAAACACGCGGCATTAAAGCAGTTGAGAAAGGAATGGTTGAAATCAGAACATGAGGAGCAAGAAGCTGATACCCTTTGAAGTCATTGAAAAAGCTGTCGCTGGAGAACCGGAAGCCATAGATGCGGTATTGCGGCACTATGCCGGACATATCAAATACCTGTCTACCTATCGGGGACATATCAATGACGATATTCAAGACAGTCTGAAAGCACAGCTTATCAAAGCTATCCTGCAATTCCGTTTTGACAGGTAGGCAGTAGCAAAGCCAGAAAAAGCCGTCAAGGATAAAATGCACGCTTGCGCGTCCTTGACGGCTTTCCCTGTCTTTGCTGTTAGGCGGCTAAGAGAGCGTAAGCGGATAAACCGCTTACGCTCTCAATCCATTATGGAATGTGTTACGCGATAGAGTGCTTTTCTCGCTTGATTTAAGCGGCATTACAGCGGCGATAGGGGCAGGCACAATGGTTTTATACTCCCACCCTTAAAAATGGCGTTCTATTGCGTAACATAGCAAACGATATTTCTTTGTGTTGCTATTTCCATTCCATTCCTTTCCGGCGGCTCTGCCGCTTCTTTTGGAAAGGGATTAAGGGAAAGGAAAGGATAGGAATGGAATCGGTATTTGATTAAATCCGTATTTGGTTTTTCTTTAGTTATTTATATCTTTATTTAATTGCGTTGGATTTTCCAACGTAGGCTTTTCCAACATAGGGCAATCCGAGATAGGCGGTCTATGCTCCGCCGGATAATTACCGCGGTTTTGTTACGCAGTAGAAAGGCGTTTTTGAGGGAAAAGGTATAAATCCCTTGCCGCATGGGAAATGCGCCCACAAAGCCGCCTGTATCAATGCTTTTTCAGCCCCTACTGCGTAACAAGGGGCATGAAAAAAGCGGGCAAGAAACGCTTTGTTTCTCACTCGCCTTTTTCTGCACCCCGTATGACAGCTACCCTATTTCAGTTTGTTGGTTGATACTGTTTTATGAGTAGCTACCATTCGGCTGGTCCTTTTTCGACAGGCTGTAAACAGTTGAAATGATAAATCCAATATATTTGTAAAAACTCAAAAAATCTTCTCTCTATAATTCTATATAGTTATTAACAATAAACAATTCATAAAATATGAGAATATTTGGACGATAATCCAGTCTTGATTTGTTTTATATATATAAAAGCAACAAAGGGGTGATACTAATGGTTTAATTAAGTGAAACCGGAAAAAATCAACTAAAAATTGGAGGCTGTTAAAATGAAGAAACTGTTATCTATTATTCTGAGTATGTTATGTCTATCCTTCCCATTGAGTATGGTTGCTTATGCCCCAGATAATTTTATCCCAGTAGAAGATCCTTTACGAGACTTTGTACCTCCTAATATGGACTTTCTAACGCAACAAACCGTAACAAGAAGCGCTACAAAAGTGCTGTATGTCAACGAACCCTGCGACCAAAGCTGGCAGAACAAATATCCTAACAACTGGATGTGGCAGGCCCATCGTGTCGTTATCGAAAGCGATCATATTCTGGAGGATAGGATCGGTGTTCAATTTTTTTCAAAAAGTCAAAAATATTGGAATAGATCTTCGTCTAGTGCTTCGGATCAATTGGCTGAGGTCACCAAGGAATGGGGGTTAAGTGGAGCCGATATAATGATCGCATTTAGTGACAAACATGACGGTAGTATCGTTGGTTTGGCTTATAGAGGCCAGCCGTATGCCATTATTTTCGATATGGGTTATGATTCTAATTGGGGCACCGCTCAACACGAAGTCGGTCATATGTATGGGTTACGAGATTATTGTACGGGGAATAAATCAGACCTTTGCTGTGCGAGTGGTGTGTGCATAATGAATGGAGGTAATAAGGATAAAATTTGTATGCGCTGTCTTAATAAACTGGAAGAGAATAAAAACTTATACTGATTAGCTGTTTTGCTGTAGCAGCGTTCGTGCTGCTACAGCTTCGTGAGGAGTGAAAGGCCGTGAAAAAACTTTTTTGTTTTTTGGGGTAGCAATAATGACTGCAAACTTGTGTGCGTGTAGACAACAACCCCTTACACAGGAAGCTGCAGCTGTAGGCACCGTTTTAGTAACTGTCAATGGTGAACCCATATTAAAGGCGGAAATCGATCCGGTGTATGAGGAATATATAGAATCCGACATAACCTACGAGCAAATCATAGAGGATACTATCGATGAAATTTTGGTGATCCAGCAAGCCCCAAAATATAAACTGTCTGTATCGGAAACGGACGTTGACGAGAGCATTGAGTTTTATAAAATCACATACCCTGAAATGTATCAGTAATTATCTGAAACATATACGGAAAAAGAAATTCGGAAGAAGTTAAAAGACAGGCTGCTCTTTTCGATGGTGCGTGACTATGCCTTAGAACATATCTGTCTTGTCGATCATCAGCTAATTCAAACATTTACGAAGGCATACGGATTGGAAGAACAGTTGAAAGGGTACACCGACGAACAAATAAAGTACACGTTGGATTCCGAGCTACAGGATTTTGCTGTTAAGCAGTGGACAAAGGATCTCCGTAAACAGGCGGAGATTGTTTATACGGCATCTTAACGTGTGGTGAAATTTGGTTTATACTGGATACAATGCTGAAAAAAGTTGGTTCGGCAGCGCCGGATCAACTTTTTTTAAATTTTTTTTGAAAAGTTAGACGATAATGGCCTTGTGATTTGTTTTATTAGTGAAAGGGGTGATGACTTATCACTATCCCATATGACGTCAGTGAGATAGAGCGGGTTCTTTATCAATATAAAGATATGATAGCCCGTATAGCCTTGCATTATCTTGGGAACTGGTCTGATGCCGAGGACATGGTACAGGAAGTGATTCTCAAATGGATAGAGTCTGCGCCTGTGTTCAAGGATGAGGAGCACGAAAAATCGTGGTTCATTCGTGTTACGATCAACCTGAGCAAAAATAAAGTGCATTCTTTTTGGCACAGAAATATTGATTTATCTGAAGATGGTATCTTTCCTTTCCATGCTACCAGACCGGAAAGTGAACTGCTGGAAGCCATCAGAAATTTGCCGAAAAAGTATCGAGCTGTGATTTACCTGCATTATTTCGAGGGGTACAGCTTAAGTGAAATTGCTGGTCTTCTCAATCGCAACCCGAATACGGTTCAAACCTGGCATAAGCAAGCCAAAATTATATTGCGTAAGAAGATAGGAGCGTATTACAATGAAAGATTTATCGAGCCAGATGGATATGTATCGAAAGACACTTGACCGATGTACGGTCAGTGACGAAAAGGCGCAAGAGATTCTTGACGGAATAGTAGCGAGGAAGAATAAGGCACAAAATAACGAACCAGAGCAAAACAAGAAAACCATTCGCCGGTATGTGTCGGCGGCGGTAGCTGCGTGTGCAGCTCTGGCTATCATCATTGCAGGCGTACAGATTTCACGGCACGGTAGCTTGCCTGGGCTCTCCCCAGTTCCTATTGTAGACCAGTCTCAATCGTCACAGCCCGCAGCAAGTGAGCAGTCCAAACCTGTAGAATCCTCTGCATTAGAAACGCCTTCAGGAACTTCACCTATTGACAAAACTGAATCGAAAACTCCTGCGGTAGTGGTTCCGTCTACCCCGAATGGAAAATTCTATTGGAACGATGTCCGGTCAGGGGGAGACACCTTGATGTACAAAGATCCGAACGCAACTGGACGCGACGTATCATTTGAAGAATTCTGTGATTCTCTTGGATATGACCCCAGACCGAAATATGTACCGCAGGGCTTTGAAGATACCACGTCAAATAAATGGCCGTTTTATTTCAACCCGGATGGCTCGCCAACGGATTATTATAGCTTCTACCCGTTGGTCTATGTAAAGGGACAGGATAGAATTGTGATCCGTATCTCTGTGGCCGAAGTGTATGCTGATAACGATGTACCGATGAATAACCAAGAGCTTCAAAAATCGAGCTTTGATGGTTTTGAAGCAATTCTTATGAAAAATAATCCTTCACCAGCAGAAATTAGAGCTGATCAGTCGCATGGAGAAAAAAGTCTTGACTTATCCGCTGTATTCCAGATTCATGAGAATAGCTATTATGCCTATACATTAGGCGATGTTCCTGCAGAAGAATTTTTAAAAGTTCTTCAGTCACTTTATTAATAAATAGAAAGCCGCGCTGTGTACGATTCTGTATACGGCGCGGCTTTCGTGTTCATCGAACTAATCAATGATCGGAGCGGTAATCATGGGATTTGACTCGACGTACTTGGATTATGTGGCTATTGGCAATAAAATACGAGAACTGAGACACATACATAATCTCAGTCAAACAGAATTGGCCGACCAGCTAGGTATTACTGCTGCCGGTTTTAGCCTAATTGAGCGGGGTCTATCTAAATTAACGTTGGAACGGGCCGTTCAGATATCCAAGATTTTTCATATTTCTATAGACCAACTATTGTTTGATGAAAATACAGCATCCATTCAACGCGTATACTCATCAATCAGCCAGTATTTGTCCTCCATGCGATACAAAGATCTGAAAACAGTAGACGCCGTTATACAAGCTCTTTATAAATCATTGTTAAATTAGGTATCGAATATTTCATCCATGTAAAATGATTCAATAATATCCAAATCACAAAGAACTCCCCTTCTGCCGAGCAGCAGATGGGGAGCTCTTTTTCCGTTTATCAATCATCTAAATGCCAAAATACCGCACCGCATTCTCATAGCTGATATCCCGCACAATCCCAACCAGCGTGTCCATGTCAGCCGGGTACCAGCCCTCCTCCACCATCTCACCAAGCATCCCGCAGAGGATGCGGCGGAAATACTCATGCCGCGGGTAGGATAAAAACGAGCGGGAATCCGTCACCATGCCGACAAACCGGCCGAGAACCCCCGTGTTTGCAAGCGTGCGCAGCTGCTCACGCATCCCGTCGATATGGTCGTTAAACCACCAGGCGGAACCAAACTGGATTTTGCCCGGCGCGTCGCTGTTCTGGAAATTGCCGAGCATCGTGCTCAATACATAATTATCCTTCGGGTTAAGCGCGAAAAGGATCGACCGCGGGAGATTCCCCTCTACATCGAGGCTGTCGAGCAAACGAGAAAGGTTGTGCGCCGCTGCGTCATCCGCGCAGGAGTCAAAGCCCGCATCGGGGCCAAGCGCCTGAAACATGCGCGTATTGTTATTGCGCATTGGGCCGATATGCAGCTCCATGCCCCAGCCCAAACGGGCGTATTCACGCGCCATCGCTTGCAGGAGCGCCGTGCGGTATGCCTCCATTTCCCACTGCGAAAGGGGAGCCCTTGCCACGCCCTTTTCAAAAATCTCCTCCAGCTGAAGCTCCGTCGCCTCCGCGTAAGGCACGCGGCCAAAGGCATGGTCGCTGGCGCGGCAGCCGAGGGAATCGAAAAAAGCGATCCGCTTCTTGATCACTTCGCACAGGGTGGCAAAGGAACCGATGCCCTCGCCCGCTGTTTGCTCCATCACAGAAACCCAATCCGGGAAGCCGGGCTGTTCAATGCCAAGTGCCTTATCGGGCCGGAAGGCGGGCAGCACACGGCAGTTGAAGCCTTTTTCCGCCTTGAGCAGCTGGTGGTATTCCAGCGTGTCGGCCGGGTCGTCCGTGGTGCATAGGGCCGCCACATTTGACTTTTCAATCAGCCCGCGCGGAGTAAAACCGCCCGCATGGATGCGCTCATTTGCGCGGTGCCAAATTGTATCCGCTGTTTTGTCGCTCAGGGTTTCCTCGATGCCGAAATACCTGCGCAGCTCCAAATGCGACCAGTGGTAAAGCGGGTTTCCGATGCAGGCGGGCATCATGGAGGCATAAGCCTTAAATTTTTCATACCCGCTCGCGTCTCCAGTGATGTATTGTTCCTCAATACCATAGGAACGCATCGCACGCCATTTATAGTGATCACCGCCAAGCCATAAAGCCGCGATATCCTCCGGCTCACGGTTTTCATAGATTTCCTTTGGGGAGAGATGGCAGTGCCAATCAAAAATCGGCGTATTCTGCGCACCCTCACGGAAGAGACGGCGCGCCGTTTCGGTATCCAATAAAAAATCCTCTCCCATAAACTCCTTCACGGTGATCACCCTTTCCTTATCATCAGTCGGTGCAACCGCACCGTTTGTCTCCAAAATTAGATTTTAGACTGTTTCGGCAAAACAGCAAAGGTATCCTGCGCCGTAAACAGCTTCCAAGTTGCAAAACTTGAAACTTTGCGGCCCGTTTGGAGCTTTCATACCATTATACACCAGACCGGCCTCTGCGAAAAATGGCGTTGCCGCACCGCGGCAGGAGGCGTTTTGCGCCGACAGACATTT
>ENA-ORMO01000421-ORMO01000421.1-human-gut-metagenome-genome-assembly--contig:-NODE-421-length-60132-cov-10.418230_pt1 | contig 60132 bp, 45 predicted proteins | sample MGYA00242106_ERZ509001 | MGnify/ENA primary metagenome ERZ509001 (study PRJEB26280, sample SAMEA2338736) | human gut metagenome | biome: human gut; feature: human-associated habitat; material: faeces...
GGGCCGGAAATTTCCTTGTGGCAAGAGAAGAAATGCCGGATTTTAAATGGGAAGATCTGAAGGGCAGGAAAGTCCTTGGCGGTCGCAAAGGTGGCGTACATATATCAATGTAAATTATGAGACGATTGTGATTTTGTGTAATTGGGTGGATGGGTTGAATAGTACGAAGAAATCGCAGAAAATAGAATAGCTTTAAATATAAGTGGAAATATTTTTGCTAATATCTCCACTTATATTTTGCGAAATTTTGTTATTTCTTTCCAGTTACTAGGAAATCCCATATATTCAAAAAGATCATTTAATTTCAAATTTGAATTCTGCTTTTCATATCGGTCAAAAATATGCAATAGTTGCTTTTTAAACAGTAAAAAATCGGTCTTTGGAAGTAGATAACGAAAAGTAATGACTACACTAAACAAGTCATTTTTTCCATATATGTATTTTGAACCGTTTTTAGAAATGCTTAATTTTTCATGTAACAATGTATCTGGAATATCAATATATGTGTGATAGAAAAACAATCTTTCGTTATGAGCACATACATTTCGGTACAGCGTTAATACCTTTAAATATTTTATCATTTCATTTTTCTTGACATTTCCAAAATCCTGGCAAATTGCTCCCTGCATATTTTGAGGTAAGAATTCAAACATTTTGGATATCTGACCAAAAGTAAGGGTATTCATAATCACCCATAACGGAATATTATGATATTTGTTACGCTGGTAAACAAGATATTCGTGATCCTTGTTTTTGTTTGCCATCATATCTAGCATTTTGATTAATTTGGTAATTCCATTTTTATTTTTGGGAATATTGCCGTAATTATTGGAGTTGAGATATTCTTCTTGACGTTCTCCATGTTTTTTACAGAAGTGATAAGAAATGGACGAACGCATTTTTCTTTCCACGCGGCATAAATACTTAAAGAAAATCCCACGTAACTCTTCATCAAATTCATAAAGAACAACTATATCTTCAAAACACGCTTCATTAATGTATTTGCGGGTATGAATATCAATAAAAGGATGTTTATATCCACCAATTAATGCATAATAACTGATATTCTGCAGGGATTCTACCGCAAAATCATCATCTGTAATAACTAGATTTTTTTCATTTTTCAGTTTTTCAACTTGTGCGGTATATGTAATAAATGGTTTGCTCATATGTACCTCGCTGCAAAATGTTCCAGATAAAGAAAAAGGAGAGGGGCCTCGGCACCCTCCCCCGATCGCAGGCTTCTCAAGTTTCTGCAATCTGATCACTAAAGATAATATAACTGATATAACTAAGAAAGTCAATCAGAAATCATCTTTGTTTTAAATTATATTCGGCAAGGACATTTTTATACATTGACCAAGGACCAAGGGGGACGGTGTTTGATGGCTCAAATACAGTCCCCTCTGGCTTTTCCCCAGGTATCATCATTCATCCTCAGAATCATCTTCAAGCTTTTTCAGTCTTTTTTTATAAATTTTAGAAGTAAGCGTTAATGCAAGGAAACATAAAATCTCTATAGAAAAAAACATAATAACTCCAGTTGCAATGGAACCGACGAGTTTGTGATAATTCCGATAAGAAATGATAAACCACAAAATCCCCATAACAACTGCGGCGATGCTACTGGCCATGATATTGTTCTTAAAATTTGGTTTCAGCTTTCTGTCCCAGATTCCGTTTCTTATGCATCCTACTGTAAGATATAAAGCAAGGCACATAAATACGATCCATTCTCCGGAAAGATCCTGTTTGCTGTCATTTCCTATGGCTATCTGGGTCAGTATTACAGCCAGCAATCCCCAGAAAGCCAGCCAGCATCCATTGTGCTCAATCTTCAGAAGTTTCAGTTCCTGTAATTCATCCAGATTACTTTTCGTTTTCTTCATCCTCGTCATCCTCCCAAAATAAATCATCCAGACTCTTATCCAAGATACGGCAGATTCTTCGGCATAGCTTGATTGTTGGATTGTATTCACCCTTTTCGATTGCATTCATAGTCTGCCGCGAAATACCGGCAGCCTCCGCCAATGCCTTCTGCGTCATATCCTTTTGTGCTCGTGCTACTTTGATAGCAATATTCTTTGGCAAGCTTGCTTCACCTCCCTGATGACTATAAGATATCATTTATTTGTATAAAAGTCAATTATATTTTACTTTTAGAAATATATAAATGAATTATCAAGAAAAAATGCACCATTTTTGAGTTGAGGGAATATCCTAACAGCAGAAGTCTCAAAAGGAGTATCTGCATGAAAAATAAAAAATGGATCACACTGGCGACAGCAGTCGTTCTGGCGGTGACTGCACTGCCTCTGGGAGTGTTTGCTGCAAAGAAAGATGAGGCGAAGCTTGCAAAAGTTACCTTAAATGAAGTAGCCCATTCCATCTTTTATGCACCGCAGTATGTGGCAATCGAAGAGGGATATTTTAAAGATGAGGGGCTTGATATGACGCTTATAACTGGCTTTGGGGCAGATAAAACTATGACTGCCGTCATATCCGGCGAGGCGGATATCGGATTTATGGGAGCAGAAGCATCTATCTATGCCTATCAGGAAGGAGCTACTAATCCTGTTGTAAACTTTGCACAGCTTACCCAGCGGGCCGGAAATTTCCTTGTGGCAAGAGAAGAAATGCCGGATTTTAAATGGGAAAATCTGAAAAACAAAAAAGTTCTTGGAGGCCGCAAGGGTGGCATGCCGGAAATGGTATTTGAGTATATTCTGAAGCAGAATGGACTTGACCCTCAGAAAGATCTGTCTATTGACCAGAGTATTGACTTTGGCTCCACTGCGGCTGCTTTTACAGGAAATAATTCAGCAGACTTTACTGTGGAGTTTGAACCCTCTGCTACTGCTCTTGAAAAGCAGGGTGCCGGATATGTTGTGGCATCCCTGGGTGTTGACTCCGGCTATGTGCCATACACCTCCTATAGCGCCAAAACCAGCTATATGAAAAAGAATCCTGATATCATGCAGAAATTTACCAATGCTCTGCAAAAAGGTATGGATTTTGTCCAGAACCACACTCCTGAGGAAATCGCAGAAATCATCGAGCCTCAGTTCCCGGAAACAGATCTGGATACCATCACAGCCATTGTAAAACGCTATTACGATCAGGACACCTGGAAAGAAAATCTGGTGTTTGGACAGGAAGGATTTGAGCTTCTGCAGAATATCCTGGAAGACGCAGGTGAACTGAAAGAACGTACATCGTATGCAGAACTGGTCAACACAGAATTTGCAAAAAATGCTTCCTGAGGATTTGCTTTCTCTGGGTACCCTGTAACTTTAGCACAATATTCGTATTCTCTCACCAGATCCTTCATATTTTAACTCCAATTTTGAGAAACGCAGACAGAATTTCGTCATTTTGTCCTGCGTTTTTCTCATGTCTTTTGACAGTTTGACGGAATCCCCAGATGTCCATTTCAGCTTTTCGTCAGATTGACAAGAAACCCAACAAATCTTTGTACGATTCTTCCCTAGCCATCCCCCCTCCTTTTCGTTATACTGTCTACAGATGAAAAAAGCGAGTAATCAATCAGCAAAAATAATATAAGATAATTTTGGAGGAAGAATAATTATGGCAAGCTTATCATTACAGCACATTAACAAAACTTACCCAAATGGTTTCCAGGCAGTTAAAGATTTCAATCTGGAGATCGAAGATAAAGAATTCATCATTTTCGTAGGACCTTCAGGATGTGGTAAATCTACTACACTTCGTATGATTGCTGGTCTGGAAGAAATTTCCGGCGGTACATTAAAGATCGGTGACAAAGTTATGAACGATGTAGAGCCTAAAGACCGTGATATCGCAATGGTATTCCAGAACTATGCTCTGTATCCTCATATGACAGTATATGATAACATGGCATTCGGACTTAAACTTCGTAAAGTTCCGAAAGACCAGATCGACAAAGCAGTTCGTGAAGCTGCAAGAATCCTTGACCTTGAAAAACTTCTTGATCGTAAACCGAAGGCTCTTTCCGGTGGTCAGAGACAGCGTGTTGCTATGGGACGTGCTATCGTACGTAATCCTAAGGTATTCCTTATGGATGAGCCTCTTTCCAACCTGGATGCTAAACTTCGTGTACAGATGCGTATCGAAATTTCCAAGATCCACCAGAGACTGGGTGCTACAATCATCTATGTAACACATGACCAGACAGAGGCTATGACTCTTGGTACCAGAATCGTTGTTATGAAAGACGGTGTTGTTCAGCAGGTAGATACACCTCAGAACCTGTATCAGAAACCAGGCAACTTATTCGTTGCAGGATTCATGGGATCACCGCAGATGAACTTCCTTGACGCAGCAATCTCTGAAAAAGGCGGAAATATCATTGCTAAAGTTGGCGAGCATGAGTTGCTTGTTCCTACTGGAAAAGCTAAAATTCTTAAAGATAACGGTTATGTAGGCAAGACAGTTGTTCTTGGTATCCGTCCAGAAGATATTCATGATTCTCAGATGTTTATCGAAGCTTCTCCAAGTGCTCCAATGAGCTCTGTAGTTAAGGTTTACGAGCTTCTGGGTGCTGAAGTATTCTTATACTTTGATGTTGACGGAACTCAGGTTACAGCACGAGTTGATCCTCGTACAACAGCTAAGACTGGTGATCCGATCAAATTCGCATTCGATATGGAAAAATCTCATTTCTTTGATAAAGAAACAGAACTTACAATCTGCAACTAATTTTCAGGAATCTTTAATAAACCCGGGGAGTTTTCCCCGGGTTTTTATGTTATAATATAGAATTGGCTGCCTGATTACTTCGATCAGACAATTTGCAAGGATTGCTATAAGCTGACTCATACCCCAAAAGAAAGGATTGACCTTATGAAAATACAACAGATTTTACAGAAATGCCTGACAGACTGGAAGAATATCAGCCAGATTGATTTCTGTCTGCTGGATTCTGATAACCATATCTTTCTCTCTACCTGCGATAAAAAACTTCCTGCAGAATCAAAACTGGAAGAATTTCGCCAAAGCAGTGCCCTGTGTGTTTCCAATACAAGCTGCTGCCTGTATAAGATCATGGAGAACCATTCCATCTCCTATATTCTGATCGTATGGGGAAAAGCAGAAAGTACTGCTACCATCGGAGAGCTGGCCGTATGCCAGGTACAGAGTCTCCTGGCTGCCTATGCAGAGAAAAGCGACAAGAATACCTTTATGCAGAATCTTCTCCTTGGTAGTTATTCCGATGTAGATGTCTTTAACCGCGCCAAGAAACTGCACATTGCAACTTCTGTTCAGCGTGCCGTATTTCTTGTGGAAACCAAACAGACCAAGGATGAGAACGCTCTCGCTACGATCCGGAATATTTTCTCTGCCCGTACCAGAGATTTCATCACAGCTATTGATGATACAGGGATTATCATCATCAGAGAATTACAGTCTACAGAAACTTATGAGGATCTGGAATCAATTGCATATATGCTTGTAGATATGTTAAATACAGAAGCAATGACTTCCGCATGGGTTGCCTACAGTAATCTGGCAGAGGATATTTCCAGGCTTCCAGACGCATACAAGGAAGCACATACAGCCCTTGAAGTAGGCAAGATTTTCTACGCAGATAAAAATGTATTCGGATATAACCAGCTTGGAATCGGCAGACTGATCTACCAGCTTCCTGTTTCCATATGTGAAATGTTTATCGACGAGATCTTCAAAGAGGAAACTCTGGATTCTATTGACGAAGAAACCCTGATCACCATCCGTACCTTCTTTGAAAATAACCTGAATCTCTCCGAGACCTCCAGACAGCTTTATGTACACAGAAATACTCTGGTGTACCGTTTCGAAAAACTCCAGAGAAAATTCGGACTGGATATCCGCGCGTTTGAAGATGCACTGACATTTAAACTGGCGATGATGGTTGTGGACTACATAAAATATTCTAAGAATCATCCGTCATAGATTTCTCAGACAATTTGATAACATCCATCTGCGTGATCAAACCGGCAGACTCTTACAGCTACGTGGCTACGCGATTCTACACCGAATAACTGCTCCACAGGGGACTTACTTGATCCGGTTAAAAAAGCGTTATATCTTCGGCAGGAATCTCTGTCATAGATACAACGCTTTTTATTATTTCTTATATATTCTATTTTGCTTCTTTCAGCAGCATCAGATGCTCTTCCGGAAAATGAATATATTTCGGAACTTTTGCATGCGGATCTTCCTCAAAATTTCCTTTGGGACACATCCACCAGACCGGCTGACAGTCTCCGCCTTTCTTGTTCTTCAGTAAATACTGATGTTCAAAGGTCGTTTCAATATATTCCACAACTTCCACTTCCATGTGGTTCTCTCCGCCTTCAGATGCACCTTTCATCCAGTGACCGCGGATTCCCACATGCGTAACATCATCCGGCACCACATCTTCGGTCTGCAGCATCAGATCCCAGTCCACTGCATAAATACTGTGTTTTCCCATTTTCTGTACAGTTGAGAAATTTTTACACCCTGTCAGTCTGGCTGCCTGCAGAATACCGGGTCGTTCAAAGAGTTTCTTGGTTTCTCCTGTAGTAAGTGCCTGACCGCTGTCCAGAATTGTCAGATGTCCGCAGAACTTGTAAGCCTCATCACGGCTGTGAGTGACCAGAATCATATCACCTGTGTACTCATTAAGAAAGTTCTGCATATCACGCTGCATGATATCTTTCAGATATCCATCCAGTGCTGAGAACGGTTCATCCAGAAGGATGACTTCCGGTTCTCCGATCATCATTCGTGCCAGTGCGACACGCTGCTGCTGACCTCCGGAAAGCTGTCCCGGATAACGTTTCTCCAGCCCGTTAAGCTGATAGCGCTCTATGTAATCTGCCACTTTTGCCTTAAAATGTTTCTTATCCCCTCTGTATCCGCATGCGATATTCTTCTCTACAGTCATGGTAGGAAAAAGTGCATAGTTCTGAAAAAGATAGCCGACCTTCCTCTCCTGCGGTTTAAGATTGATTTTCTTTTCTGAATCAAAAAGAACTTTATCATTTACAACAATTCTTCCTGAGTCCGGTGTCTGGATTCCTGCAATACAGCGCAGAGTCATACTTTTTCCGCTTCCGGATGCTCCAAGGATCCCCATTGGAGAACCATCACTCTCCAGCTTTACTTTCAGAGTGAAGCCATGAAGTTTCTTCTCAATATCCACACTGACTGCCATTACATCCACCTGCCCCTCTTCATTCCCTTACCGGAAACGATATTGATCGCCGCAACGATCACAAATGAAATGATCAAGATTACAACTACCCAGAAACCGGCCATGCCATAATTTCCTGCCGCAGTCTCCGAAGCAATGGCAACGGAAACGGTTCTGGTCTTGCCAAGAATGTTTCCTGCGAGCATGGATGTAGCACCGTATTCTCCGATTGCTCTGGCAAAGGCAAGGACTGTACCGGATGCGATTCCGGGTCCTGCTGTCGGCATGACAACTGTCCAGAAGATTCTTCTGTCACTCATGCCAAGTGTCTTGCCTGCTGCGATCAGATTCACATCCACCTGTTCAAATGCAGCGCGTGCATTTCGATACATCAGTGGAAACGCAATTACAGATGCTGCGATCACGCAGCCCTTCCAGGTCTGTACGATCTTAATATCAAAATTATCCAGCAGAAATGCCCCGAACGGACGTCTCAGACTGAACAGCAGAAGCAGAATGAAACCGGCCACTGTCGGGGGAAGTACCAGAGGCATGGTCAGGATACCATCCAGTATGCCTCTGGAAACAGGTTTCATCTTCATTACCAGTCTCGCAAAGAATATCCCCAGAAAGAACGCGATCACAGTAGCCGCGAAACCTGTTTTCAGTGAAATCCATAAAGGACTCCAGTTTATTTCTGCCAGAAATTCACTCATTCTTATTTAGCTTCCTCCGTTGTCTCTGTCTCAGCATTTGTTTCTGTGTCATCTGCTTCTTCTGTTGCTTCTGCATCTTTATCATCTGTTTCGGAAGCATCATCTGCTTTGTATGCTGTGAATCCGTATTTCTCGAATACTTTCATAGCGTCGTCAGATTTGATGTACTCAAGGAATGCTTCTGCAGCTGCTGTATCATCTTCAGATGCCTCTTTGTCTTCGATAAGGCCTACCGGATAGAGAACAGATGTCTTCAGTGCATCTGCCGGAGCTTCTGCGATAACGTCTACTTTATCTGCAACGGAAGCTGCATCTGTAGCATAAACGATACCGATCTCATTACTTCCTTCACTTACTGCAGCAAGAACTTCAGATACATTTTTACCTTCATTGATTTCCATCTTATTTACTTCATCTGTAATTCCAAGATTGTCGAAAATTTCTCTGGAATACTGTCCAACAGGAACGCTGTCCCCTGCAAGTGCGATGTTGGCTGCATCTGTGATGTTCTCGAATCCTGTAACTTTTGTTTCTCCATCCTTAGGTTTGATCAGAACGACTTTGTTCTCAAGGATATCTTCTACAGTATCTTTCTTAACCAGATCTTCGTCTACCAGAGCGTCCATCTGCTTGTCAGCTGCTGAGAAGAAGATATCGCAGCGTGCGCCTTCTTCGATCTGTGTCTGTAATGTGCCTGAGCTGTCTGCATTGTAGAGGATTTCAACATCAGGATATGTCTCATTGAAATTTTTCTGGATTTCTTCCATTGCATTGCTTAAGCTTGCTGCGATGAATGTGTTGACTTCACCTTTTAAGTCTGTATCTGCTGCGAAAACTCCTGTGCTGAGTATTCCTGCGCTCAGTGCTCCTGCCATCATTGCTGCAATTAATTTCTTTCTCATGTTTTTTACCGCCTTTTATTCAGTTTTGTTTTGTTTTATTGAGTTTTGTTTCCTTTTGTGTTTATTGTACAAAACTTTTGTATTCTTGTCAATTTTATTTGTATATGTTATCATGTAAATGATAGCAGATTGAAAGCCTTATTTTTACCGGCAAAAACAACTTTCCGGCCTTTGATCGGGTATCAGATAAATCTATAGAAAAAAATAATAAACAGTGAGGTAATTATCATGAAATTAAGTGCACGCAATCAGTTAAAAGGGAAAGTAGTAAGTATCAATAACGGAGCTGTAAACTCCATCGTTTCTATTGATATCGGCGGTGGAAACATTATCACAGCAACCATCTCCTGTGCAGCAGTTGAAGAATTAAACCTGAAAGTAGGTTCTGATGCTTATGCAGTGATCAAGGCTACTAATGTCATGGTAGGTATTGATGAATAAACTTTACACAGCTCAGGAGGTCGCAGACCGTCTGAAGATCAAAAAGACGACGGTCTATGAACTTATCAAGCGCGGTGAGCTGGAATCTTCCAAAATCGGAAAACAACTCAGGGTCAGCGAAGAGCAGTTGACACAGTATCTTAACAGAAGCAGTTCCGGCAATTCCGGAAGCGGGCAGGATATTCCATACACTTCTGTTAATTTTGAACCTGAGAGCTCTCTGCTGAAGAGAGATTATCTGCTTCATTCCAGTGGTATCATTTTAGGCGGCCAGACTTCTGCCGCCCTGGAGCTTCTTCTCGGCAAAATGTCCGCTCATCCTGATGGACTTCCTGTCCTGCAGTCTCATATGAATGACTATAACGGACTTTATTCCCTGTATTTCGAAAAGGCACATATCGCTGCTACCAGTCTGGATATAGATGATATCCGTCACCTGGTTCCCGGAATCCCGCTGGTACTTCTTTCTTTATATAAATACTCTGTCGGCTTCTATGTACAGGCCGGAAATCCTGAAAAAATTTCTTCTATGGAGGACCTGACGGATCCGAAAGTTGTTTTTATGAATCGTGAAAAGGGAAGTGCCCGCAGGGTTTATCTGGACCGTCTGTTGAAAGAACGGGGAATCTCTTCTGAAAAAATCAGCGGATACAGAAATGAAGCTGTCTCTGATATGTCATCTGCATCTGCTGTTTTTGAGCACAGAGCGAATGTTGCTTTTGGAGAAGAAATGATCGCACGTTACTTTCCGGGACTTGATTTCGTCCCTGTGACTGATATGCAGATGTATCTGACAATTCCTGCGGAATCTGTGAGAAAGCCGGGGTTCTCTGCTCTTGTGGAAATTGTACAGTCTGAAGATTTCAAAACTGAGATTCATCATCTGACAGGTTATGATACCTCTTATACCGGCGAAATGATCTGCATATAAGAAACCTGTAACATAATAAAAAGCCCTGCTGTCCGGGATATACGCTTATGACGTACATGCCGCTTATACAGCAGGGCTTTTCTTATACATTATTTACAACCAAGAAGTGTTTTTCCGATAAAGTATCCAAGCACCAGAATACCAAGTGCGATTCTGTACCATCCGAATGCCTTAAAGTCATGTTTCTTTATGTATCCCATCAGGAATTTGATCGCAATAATGGAAACTACAAATGCCACTACCATTCCCACGATCAGGATCATCACCTCTGTTCCTGTGAAAGAGAAACCGAATTTCAGAATTTTCAGAAGACTGGCACCGAACATAACCGGAATTCCCAGGAAGAAGGTAAATTCTGCTGCTACTGTACGGGATGTTCCTGCAAGGATACCACCGATAATGGTGGAACCTGAACGGGATGTACCCGGAACTACGGAGAGTACCTGAAACAGACCGATGATGAGCGCAGTCTTAAATGACAGATTTTCCAGATTTGTACAGGTTGGTCTTCTTCTCTTGTTATAATTCTCAATGACAATGAAGAGGATACCATATACGATCAGTGCAATGGCAACTACTACATAGTTATTAAATTTCTCTTCAATGACATCATTAAACGGAAGTGCGATAACAATCGTCGGTATACAGGCTACTATAATTTTAAACCAGAGTACCCATTTCTCTTTATCACAGAACTTCTCCACAAAAGTAAGAATTCCTCTGGATACTGCACCATGCCTGTTAAGCACTGTCTGTTGTTTCTTTGAAATTGGTCTGATATAAAACGGCCACAATTTGTTCCAGTAGAGAACTACAACTGCGAGGATCGCACCAAGCTGGATCACTACAAAAAATAAATTCTTAAAATCCTCTGTCACATTCAATTTCAGAAACTCATCCACCAGGATCATATGTCCGGTACTGCTGATCGGGAGCCATTCTGTGATTCCCTCTACAATCCCAAGGAAAATGACCTTTAACAGTTCAATAAAATCCATAATCTTTCCCTTCCTGTTTTCTTTTTTGTTGTTATTTTTATTTACAACGATTTTCAACCAGATCAGACAGGTTTCTGCCAGATAATAAGTAATGCAAAAGATCCGCATATATCTATCTGACCCACTGTAAATACTCATATGATTATATTACACACCATGCCACTAATACAACTGTAATCTGTATTTTTCCTGCTGATTCTATAAAATAAAAGCAGCCGCCTTTTCTCCGACAGAGAAAATTACGGCTGCTTTTCATCATTTCATATTATTTATCAGTTCTTTATCTTCTTGCAATCGTAGCAATATCAATAAGAGATAAATTATTCAGGTCTGTGTTCTCAAGGCTGGTTGCCAGTGCTTCTGCTGTATCCAAAGAAGTAAGGACATTGACACCTGTCTCGATGGCGTTACGTCTGATGACAAAACCATCTTTCTGATGCTCTACACCCTGTGGCGGAGTATCGATGACGACGTCAATCTTATGACCAAGGATAAGGTCCATAAGGTTCGGTGCAGGCTGCTCCAGCTTGTTTGTACGGATAACTTTGATTCCGTTTTCTTTGAGGACTTTGGCAGTTCCCAGTGTAGCATAGATTCTGTATCCAAGCGCTTCGAATCTTCTTGCGATCGGGATGATATCCTGTTTGTCTTCGTCTTTGACAGTGATGATCATGTTTTTGTGTTTCGGAAGACGGATTCCTGCTCCGATAAATGCTTTGTAAAGCGCTTCATTGAACGTCTCAGCAATACCAAGGCACTCACCTGTTGACTTCATTTCCGGTCCAAGGCTGATATCAGCGCCGCGGATCTTCTCAAATGAGAATACAGGCATCTTGATCGCATAATGTTTTGCTTCTGGCTGAAGTCCCGGTTCATAGCCCATGTCTTTCAGCTTGTATCCAAGGATTACCTTTGTTGCAAGAGGAACGATCGGAATTCCTGTTACCTTACTGATGTACGGTACAGTACGGCTGGAACGAGGATTAACCTCGATCACATATACATCATCTCCAAGAACAATAAACTGGATGTTGATCATACCGATAACATGCAGTGCTCTGGCAAGACGTCTGGTATATTCTGCAATTGTCTCTTTTGCTTTCTCACTGATGGTCTTTGCCGGGTATACAGAGATACTGTCACCGGAATGGATTCCGGCACGTTCGATATGCTCCATGATACCAGGAATCAGGATATCCTCGCCGTCGCATACTGCATCGACTTCGATTTCCTTACCCATCAGATATTTATCAACAAGGATCGGGTGCTCCTGTGCGATCTGGTTGATCACACCGATATACTCTTCTACGTCCTCATCACTTACAGCGATTCTCATGCCCTGACCACCAAGTACATAAGAAGGACGAACCAGAACAGGATAACCCAGCTCATTTGCTGCTTTCTTAGCTTCCTCAGCAGTAAATACTGTCTGTCCCTTTGGTCTCGGGATCTCGCATTTTTCAAGAATCTCATCAAAGAGCTCACGGTCCTCTGCTGCATCTACGTTCTCCGCAGATGTTCCGAGAATCTTAACGCCCATCTTTGTCAGTGCTTCTGTTAATTTGATAGCTGTCTGACCACCGAACTGTACAACTGCTCCGTCCGGTTTCTCGATATTTACCACATTCTCAACATCTTCCGGTGTCAGAGGCTCGAAATACAGTTTATCTGCAATATCAAAGTCTGTACTAACTGTTTCCGGGTTGTTGTTGATGATGATGGTTTCATAGCCTTCTTTTGCAAATGCCCATGTACAGTGTACGGAACAGAAGTCGAACTCAATACCCTGGCCGATACGGATCGGACCGGAACCAAGTACCAGGATTTTCTTTTTATCCGGTGTTGCTACTGCTTCATTCTCTGTGCCTTCATCGCCGTATACAGAATAGTAATATGGTGTTGCTGCCGCAAACTCTGCAGCACAGGTATCAACCATCTTATATGCTGCTTTAATCTGATATTCTTCACGAAGAGCTTTAATCTCTTCTTCTGTCTTGCCTGCCAGACGTGCAACGATGTAGTCCGGGAATTCCATGCGTTTTGCTTCAAGGAGAAGCTCTTTTGTGAGCTTTCTGGTCTTAAGAGCATTTTCCATGCCTACAAGGATTGCAATCTTATCGATAAACCAGATATCAATCTTTGTGATGTCGTGAAGCATGGACTGCGGCATACCACGACGGATTGCTTCTGCAATCTTCCAGATTCTACGGTCATCTACGATTTCCAGCTCTGCAAGGAGTTCCTCGTCTGTAAGCTGTGTGAAATCATAGGACATCAGACTGTCTACGTGCTGTTCAAGAGAACGGATGGCTTTCATCAGGGCACCTTCGAAGTTATGGCAGATACTCATAACCTCACCTGTTGCCTTCATCTGAGTAGTAAGGGTTCTCTTTGCAGTAATAAATTTATCAAATGGAAGTCTCGGGATCTTAACTACGCAGTAGTCAAGCATTGGCTCGAAACTTGCATATGTTTTTCCTGTGATCGCATTCGGGATCTCATCCAGTGTGTAGCCCAGGGCAATCTTTGCTGCAACCTTTGCGATCGGGTAACCTGTTGCCTTACTTGCAAGTGCAGAGGAACGGCTTACACGTGGGTTTACCTCGATTACACAGTATTCAAAGCTGTCCGGTTTCAGAGCGTACTGAACGTTACATCCACCTGTGATTCCAAGTTCTGTGATGATGTTCAGGGCTGAAGTACGGAGCATCTGATATTCTTTATCTCCCAGTGTCTGAGATGGAGCAACTACGATAGAGTCACCTGTGTGGACACCAACCGGGTCAATGTTCTCCATGTTGCAGACTGTGATGCAGTTTCCTGCGCTATCACGCATCACTTCATATTCAATCTCTTTCCATCCTGCGATGCAGCGCTCTACCAGAACTTCACCTACACGTGAAAGGCGGAGACCATTCTCCAGGATTTCACGGAGTTCATATTCATTATGGGCGATACCGCCGCCGCTTCCACCGAGTGTGTAAGCAGGACGGAGAACTACCGGATAACCAATGGTGTTTGTAAATGCAAGACCATCTTCTACTGTTGTAACAACCTTGGATGCTGCGATCGGCTCACCGATCTTCTCCATGGTATCTTTAAATTCCTGACGGTCCTCCGCTTTCTTGATTGTCTGGGCAGTTGTACCGATCAGTCTTATATTGTGTTCTTTGAGGAAACCTTTCTCATCCAGCTCCATGGCAAGGTTTAATCCCGCCTGGCCGCCCAGTGTAGGAAGGACGCTGTCCGGTTTCTCTTTCAGGATAAGCTGTTCTACTACTTCTACTGTCAAAGGCTCGATATAAACTCTGTCAGCGATATCTTTATCTGTCATGATGGTTGCAGGGTTGGAGTTAAGAAGAACAACCTCAATGCCTTCTTCCTTCAGGGAACGGCATGCCTGTGTTCCTGCATAGTCGAACTCTGCTGCCTGGCCGATGATAATCGGGCCGGAACCAATTACAAGTACTTTTTTAATGTCTTTATTTCTTGGCATTATTTATTTCCTCCCATCATATCCATAAATCTGTCAAACAGGTAACTGGAATCCTGCGGTCCCGGGCATGCTTCAGGATGGAACTGTACAGTAAAGATATTCTTTCCTTCGTATGCCATACCTTCGTTTGTGCCGTCATTGACGTTAACAAATGCAGGTTTTGCAATGTTTTTCTCTTCAAGTCCCTCAGCATCTACTACATAGCCATGGTTCTGGGAAGAAATGTAAACACGTCCTGTTGCAAGGTCTTTGACCGGATGGTTTCCGCCTCTGTGTCCGTATTTCATCTTATGGGTATCTCCGCCTGTTGCAAGTGCCATGAGCTGATGTCCAAGACAGATTGCAAAGATCGGAACTTCAGAATCATATAATTTTTTTATTTCCTTTATAATAGAAGTACATTCCTTTGGATCTCCAGGGCCGTTACTTAACATAATACCATCCGGATTTGCCTCCAGGATCTCTTCCGCTGGTGTCAGTGCCGGATAAATTGTAACTTCACATCCTCTTTCATTCAGGGAACGTGCAATGTTTCTCTTTGCTCCCAGGTCAAGAAGTGCTACTTTCGGACCGTCGCCTTTTAAGATTTCTTTCTCGCGGCATGTTACCTTCTCTACTACCTTACCTGTTGTATATGCTTTTAACTGGGGGATAATTGTATCTAAATCATAATTTTCATTGACGGTGATCATACCGTTCATGGTACCTTTCTCACGAAGGATTTTCGTTAAGGCTCTGGTATCAATTCCGGCAATACCTGGAATATCATGCTTTGTTAAGAAATGCTGAATCGTGTCCACGCTTCTGAAATTACTTGGGACACGGGATAATTCGCGGACAATAAAGCCGTCCACCCATGGCTTTGATGACTCCTGGTCATCATAACAGATTCCGTAATTCCCAATGAGGGGATAAGTCATACATACTGCCTGTCCTGCGTAGGAAGGGTCGGTCATTACTTCCAGATAACCGGTCATGGAAGTATTAAAGACGATTTCGCTGATAACGTCTCTCGTTGAACCAATGCTTGTACCTTTGAACACATGGCCATCTTCTAATATCAGAAATGCTTTCATACAATCTCCCTTTCTTATCTTTATATTGTGTCTATCACTTATTTTTTCCTAAATCTTCAAGATTGTATCACAGCAAAGTGCTTTTTTCAACCTTATAAGGTACTAAAAATAATTAAGTTGATATTAAAAACTTTTTTGTAATTTCAGGCAGATCCAATCACATGCATTCACTGCTTTCTCACATCCAAATACCTCTATAAAATTTAAATCATTCTCTTCTCTGTGCAACTCTACACCAGATAACTGCTCCGCAGTTTATCAGAAGAAGCTTACACTTCTACGTAACAAATTGTGCGTTTTGAGGATACTGTAAAAAAAATTAAAAAAATTTCAAAAAAGCTATTGACTTTTATCCATACATCGGTTATTATAAATGAGCAGTCGCGAGAGAGCGATTGATAAATAAGAAATGCAGAAGTGGCGGAATTGGCAGACGCGCAGGCTTCAGGTGCCTGTGGTAGCAATATCGTGTGGGTTCAAGTCCCATCTTCTGCATTGTTTTTTTATTTTCAGGAAGCTTGTTTAAGCTTCCTTTTTTATTTTCCTTTTATATCCATAGAAATATTATGACATAAAAAAGCCGGCAGTATCAAAGATTTCTCTTCTCATTCTTCCGGCTTTTTCATATATTGATTTTTACAATTATTTAGTTTTTAATGCCTATTTGACTTTAATTCCCTTTACACTGCTGTAAGAAGTGTATACTTTCTTTCCGTCCACAGTTTTGTAACCGATGACCCTGAAGTAATAAGTCTTTCCGCTTTTCAGTTTCTTAGTTTTGCTCTTGGCTGTTGTTCCCTTTACAAGTGCTGTTTTTACAGAATTCTTTTTCGTTCCGTAATATACATTATATCCTTCTACATCTGTACCGCTCCATGAAACAGACGCAACACCTTTTTTGGTGGATTTCACAGAAACTGTCGGTTTCTTTGGTGCTGCTTTTACGCTGAGTTCTGCTGAATTGGACCAGGTTTTTTCGTTCTTATCCTTATCTTTGACCTTTACGGTAGCTGTCAGTCTGTATGTATAAGTAGTACCTGCTGCAACCGTAGTATCTTCATAGGCATCACCAAACTCAGGATCATCAAGTTCGCCCTCAGCCCATGTTTTAACAGTAGTATATGCACCATTTCCTGTCTTTCTCTCAAGCTTGTAAGTTGCATCCTGAGAGCTTGAACCAATGTTCAGAGTAATTTTATCCCACGCAGAACCTGCTGAAATCTTTGCCTTGACCATCTTAACCTTGGATGCAACGCTGGCATCACAACTGAACTGCTGTGGTTCACTGATCCATTCCGGCGTAAAATCTACGGAAGATGTTTTACTTAATGTATTTCCGTCAATAAACAGAGAGGTTGCCAGACATCCCTCTGTGGCATTAGATAAAGATAATTTGGTAATCTTGTTATTCCTCAGATCGATCATTCCTCTGAAACCTGCACAGTTAAATGATGTAATTGCATTATGGGATGCGTCTATCTGGGACAGGTTTACAAGTATATCGCTGTTTCCGATATTAAGTCCTGCATTTGCCTGGGTAGTAAATTTATTATAACTTGCATCTATATAATCCAGATTCTTCAGATATTTCTTGTTCGGCATTGTTACTTTTGTCAGACTGTTATTAGAATATATAACAATCTCAAGCTTGGTACATTTACTGAGATTTAATGTTCCGCTTAAGCTGTTTTTGCTGAGATTGAGATAAGTCAGCTTCGTATTTTTTGTAACATCCACAGCTTTCAGCTTATTGCCGGAAGCATTCAATTCTGTCAGTGCTGTAAATTTCTCTACGCCTTTCAGATTGGCAATCCCAAGTCCGGATACATCCAGTTTGGTAACTGCTTTGATCTCTGTATCAGAAAGCTTCTTATCTCCATTTGTGTCAAGATTATCCAGCACATACTTGCGGAATTTCGCATCCGGGAAATTAGTACTGCTGACTGCAAGATCTGCTGCTTTGGCTGCGTCTGCCTGAAATTCCGAACCATCATCTACTGCCGGCGCCTCTTCTTCCTTTGCATTGTCCAGAATCTGTTCCTGGGCAGATGTATCATCACTAAAATCAGATGCGCTGACACTGATTCCGGAAGTCATCATTGTTGCACTGATCACACTTGCGATAAATAACTGATATAATTTTCTGTTTTTCATCTTTTACACTCCTCGTTCTTACTTCTTTATTCTTTGATGCGATATCAGATTATCATATTTTATGACAATTTGCAATATATTGATACCATATAGCACTGATTATAATATGACTATCTTACCGTTCTGTAAAAATCATTTTCTTTCTCTTGCATGATATCTTATTCTTCAGGAGTATCCTCCGCCTTCTGATCATTTATTTCTTCTGCAGGCTGTTCTTCCATTGTTTCTTTTTCCAGCGGCTGTTCCTGTGATGCTCCGGACGCATCAGATGTCTCTGCTGTCTGTGCTGTCTCAGTCCCATTACTCCCATTACTCCCTTCGGCAGTTTCCTCCGCAGGCACAGCTTCACCTTCTACATCTTCTGCCGCTTCCGGTGTCGGGCATGGAGTTCCACAGTATGGACAGAAGCTTACATTAATATCTACTTCTCTCTCACAGGACGGGCATATTTTCTCACCTTTCAGGTTAGCGGCATTATCCTTATATTCTCTGATCTTCAGATAGTGCCGGTCAATTTCCTGACATAAAGAACTCAACTCATTATCAATTCCGTCTCCCTGTGAATGTCGGCTGTAGATAACATCTCCGATATCCACTTTGATCTTCTCAATAATGCGCTCTTCCCCTGTGATTTTATTTCTGATCTTCTGTGCCTCAATCGTCTGCTCTGCGCGGGCTCCTAATTCCTTAGTTGTCTTTCCCAGCTCTTTTGTTGTCTTTGAAATTGTCTTAACTAATCCATCAAAAAAATCTGCTGCCATAATAATTGCTCCTTTCCGCCCTTTCTTTTATACAAAGGCAAAAAACATTTTCAGGTATCAATTAATGAGTTCCTTCCAGTAAGACCGGTTCCTGTCCACGGAGAAGAATTCTCGGACCACCATTCCCTTCTATATATTCCCTTGTGATCACAACTTCTCCTATACTGTCATCTTTCGGAATTTCATACATAATATCCAGCATGTACTCTTCGAGAATCGCACGAAGTGCCCTGGCACCTGTATCTCTCTCCAGTGCCTTTGCAGCAATCGCATGAAGTGCACCATCTTCAAATTCCAGTTTCACTTCATCCAGTGCCAGAAGCTTCTGATACTGTTTGAGAATTGCATTCTTCGGCTCCTGCAGAATCTTCACCAGCATATCCTCGTTCAGTCCATCCAGAGTAAATATAATCGGAAGTCGTCCGATAAATTCCGGGATCATTCCGAAACTGCGGATATCCTCCACTGTTACTTTCTGAAGCAAATGAGGATCATTGTCATATTTATCCTTAAGATCTGCATAAAAACCAATGGATGCCTGTTTATTCAGTCTTTCCTTAATAATATTTTCCAGATCAGGGAACGCACCGCCACAAATAAACAGAATATTACGGGTATTAACAGTTACAAGCGGCACCATGGCATTCTTACTGTTGGCACCTACAGGAACTTCCACCTCACTTCCCTCAAGAAGCTTCAACATTCCCTGCTGCACTGCCTCACCACTGACATCTCTCTGATTGGTATTCTTTTTCTTGGCAATTTTGTCAATCTCATCAATAAAAATAATGCCATGTTCAGCACGCTCTACATCATTATCTGCTGCTGCCAGAAGTTTGGAAACCACACTCTCGATATCATCTCCGATATAACCGGCTTCTGTAAGCGAAGTAGCATCTGCGATAGCAAGCGGCACATCCAGGAGTTTTGCCAGAGTTTTAACCAGATAGGTCTTACCGCATCCGGTAGGTCCGATCATCAACATATTGGATTTCTCAATCTCAATCTCATCCATTGTATCTGTTGCCACACGTTTATAATGATTATAAACTGCTACAGACATTACTTTCTTGGCTTTCTCCTGACCGATCACATACTGATCAAGTGTTTCCTTGATCTTATGGGGAGCAGGAATGTTCTTCAGATCCAGGACTGGCTTCTCCTGTTTCTTTTTTTTCTTTTCTTTCTTTGGCTGCTGCACCGGATTCTGGAAACTTCCCAGATCGATCATGCTTACATTCGGCATATTCAGCAGATCAGAATAATTAAATTTACCCTCATTGAACTGCTGGTTCATGGAATTAAAGCTCTTTTGCATACAGTCTGTGCAGACATGTATATTATTGGGAAGCTCGATCATCGGGCCTGCCTTGCTTTCAGGTCTGCGGCAAAGAAAACAGAATTTCTCAGAATGATCTTTCTTTTTCTCTGCATCTTCATTATTATCTATTATTTCATCATTATAGTTCTCGCTCATAATGACTCCTTTCCACATCTTTCCATATCCATTTATTCAAATGAATTATATCATACTATTTCCTTATAACAAAATGAAAGTTTTATAAATTCCGGAAATCCTGCAAATAAGAAAGAATCCTGCCCGAAAGGCTTTATTATGTTACAGGAACATTACGGAGTAATCTTCTGCAATCTAATAAAGACACCGCCTTATATATGGCGATGTCTTATAATTTACTCATTGTCCGGTCTGGTACCGAGAGTCAGTTCTATGGTATTTTCTTCATATTCTCCATTGTTAGCTCTTGCCACAACTGCTTCTATTTTCTCTCCTGATTTATAATACTGCAGCTTATCCAGCAGATCATCGCCATCACTGACCTTCTGTCCGTCAAATTTTACGATGATATCACCTTTACAAATTCCACACTCCTGCGCCGGAGAATCGTTTTCTACTCCCCGTACAAAAGCGCCGGTCGGCATATTGTACATCTGGATTGCCTCTGAAGTCAGATTTGCGAGGACAACTCCCAGATATCCTTTTTCACTGCTGTCAACTTTCTCTCTGGTCTCACGGTTCATTAATTCTTCCAGAATTGGTTTTGCTTTGGAAATCGGAATGGCATATCCCATGCCCTCCACGGCACTGTCAGCATACTTTGCAGAGTTAATACCGATCAGTTCACCTTTCATATTCAGAAGTGCACCACCACTGTTACCCGGATTAATCGCAGCATCCGTCTGGATCAGCCCTGTACTGTTCGTTCCGTCATCAGTAGAAATCGAACGGTTCAATGCACTTATCCAGCCTGATGTCACAGACTGTCCATATCCCAGCGCATTACCGATCGCCACCACCTGCTGCCCTACTGTCAGGTCATCCGAGCTTCCTATCTGTGCAATCTTGATCTGTTCCAAAGTATCTTCAGGAATATCTGATTTCTTTACTGCAACAACTGCCAGATCATTATCAGCATCTGTACCCTTAATCTTGGCACTGACCGCATCCTCAACATTCAGATCTCCATTGTCTCCTGCATTCACAGTCTCAGTCTCTGCATTTGCCACATCATCTCCAATAAAACAGACACTCAGAGTTGTAGCGCCCTCTACCACATGATTATTCGTTGCGATCAGAAGTTCATCATCATTATCTCCCACAATGATGCCCGAACCGGTTGCCGCACTCTTGTACTGATGAGAACTGTACCCAAAAAAACTTGGTATTTCCTGAACACTCACGGTAGTGATCGCAACTACAGAAGGCATAGAAGACTGAGCTACTGCCGCTACTGTTCCGTTCTCAGAAGCTGTCTCAGATACGGTTTTATCAGAAGTACTGTCATCTGATTCAGTCTCCTGCAATCCCACACTGTCTGTAGTTCCAATCTGTACCGAAGATTTGCCTCTATTCAGGAATCTGTCCGCCGTAAAATTCGCCGTCTGAAATACAAATGATGCAACCAGGCCAAAAATCACAGCAAGTGCAGCCGTTGTCCCTGCTTTCTTCTGAAAAGAATTTTTATTTCTTTTGTATTCGGAGGGATTGGATGGCTTCAAAACAGTTCCCTGTTCTTCATGGAACTGATAATGTTCATATCTGGGCTGTTGACCGGAATTATCTGGTTTTTCGCCCAGGTCTTTTTCATTGTTCATGTAATCTGCTCCCTTCTGTTCCTCTATAGCGTTCATCAAAAACACACTTTTTAATGAACAGTAACCTGTAACCATTTTGTGCTTTCACGGCTACAACATCTCTTATCTGAACTCTGGAATCAGTATAGCAATTAATTGTGTTCAAAATGTGACAATTATCGTAAATTGGCGTGTCTTAAGTACTCTGTTTCCGGTCATCGAATGCTTTTTCCTGCAATTCTTTTCTGTTCCAGTAATAAGGACTCATGGTACACGCAAGAATAATTTTTCGCGGAAGTTTTCTGTACCTTTTTCCAAGAAAATATCCCGCATATTTCATTCCGCTCTGCCAGACAAGTTGAGGGATCAGCCAGATGTGTCCTGTTCTGACCAGATAACCCAGACTTCTTTTCACCAGACGGATTCCCTCGCCCTCAGAAGGTACTCCTTCAAAGATTTCCGGATGCTCTGCCTGGGATACTCCCAGATCAAAGTTTCTGTGAAACTGCTGTCTGCCTGAATAATTATGGGAATGATACACTCTCGCATCTGCCGCATAAACTACTGTATAGCCATTCTGAACCATTGTTCCGGCATAGATCATATCTTCATTAAAGATTGCCCGTTCTGTAAAGCCTCCCATTTTCTGATAAACTTCTCTGTCATAAGCTGCACACACATTAGAACAGAAATAAGTTTTGATTCCGCATTTATCAATATCCGTCTGTGACTTTACCGAAGACTGCTCCGGGTAATTAAAAGAACGGGTATAGCGCTCCAGAAAACGGCAGTCTGCTTTCGGAAGCTGTCTTGCATAAGCTGCACCTGCATCTGGATTTTCGCTGACAGCACGGACAAGATTTCCAATTAATTTCCTGTCGGCAGGAAGTGCATCCTGTGTCATAAATATCATAATATCTGTATCTGAAAGTTCTGCTGCTCTTCTCCTGGTTCCACCATGGTCAAAATCTTTCTGTTCCAGATGGTGTACTTCAAGGAGCGGACATTTCTCCCATTCTCTGTTCCAGTACTGTTCGCCTGTATTCATAACCAGAATCCTGTCAGGACGGTATTCCTGCTCTTCCAGCCTGTGGAGCAGCTTTTCAAATTCTCTGTCTGGACGATAAGTAGGAATGATCACATCCACGGTCTTTTTCTGTCTGTCAACTGTAACACTGTCTCTGTTATATTTTTCTGCATGAGCCATCTTTAACTCTCCTTATCTAAAAAGAGGACCATCCTTTCTGACAGATGGTCCTCTTTCTATTATACCTGATTATCTGCAGCGTCTCATAGGATTGCTGCAATTTCATTTTACTGTTCTTCAAAACCTGTACCGTAATCCACACTGGAATCATCGGTAAATCCGTCATTGCCGCCGGCATAGTCTCCTCCGCCGGTGTCGTCAGTATCGTAGTTGCCGCCATTGTCATAACTGCCATCATTATCGTAACCACCGCCATTGTCATAACCGCCACTACTATCGCTGCCACTATTATCGTAGCCACCGCCATTATCATAACCGCCACTACTATCGCTGCCACTATTATCGTAATCATTGTCATAATTATAATCACTGCCGGAAGTGTTATCTCCGGACCACACGAAAGTATCTGCTGTATTTGCAGTATCAGTATCCTGTGTTGTAGTCTTGGCAGCATCATCCAGTTCGCCTTCCCCACCAACAATCTCAAGAATCTTATTGCTTCGTGCCACTACCTCAGAAGACGGAGTATAATCCTGATCATTATACAGGAATTTATGAAGTTCAACCACATTATTCACAAGATCAGTAGGAACGATAATACTTCCTTTGATATTGGAGAATTTAAATTTCTGCGGGAATCCTGTACTGTCCGTAAATTTATATCCGATCAGAGTCGGAATAAGTCCCAGAATATCCTGCTTGGAAAGAGATGTCTGAACCATAGGGAATACATCATCCATAATCTTAAAGATAGAAGAAAGTCCGGCTATCTTCGCCTTGTCAAAAAGCATTCCAAGCACTCGTCTCTGACGTTCTGTACGTCCCATATCAAGACTTGCCGTGTAACGGATACGGCAGTAAGATGTAACCTGTACACCATTAAGATGATAAGTTCCTACGATTGCCTCCTCATCTTCCGGTTTTGGTTCTGGTTTCTCGATGGGTGTATAATCTTTACCTGTCAGTTTAGAAGTTTCCACACAATAGTTATTCATATGTTCAATTTCAGCATATGACAAAGGAATATCAAGACCGCCCAGATCATCCACTACTTCTACAAGTGCTGAAAAATCAGCTGTGGCATAATCGGAAATATCCAGATCCAGATTTGTGTTCAACATGGAAATCGCCTGTTCCGGTCCACCCAGTGCATAGGCTGCGTTTGCCTTCGTATATGTGTCATCACCGACATTAAGAAGTGTATCCCTGTACACAGAATCCATCCGTACTTCTTTTGTATCATTATTTACACTTACAATGATCATAGTATCACTGTTCTGAGCGGAATACTTGGAGTCTGCCCCTCTGGAGTCAATACCGAACAGCACATAGGTCTTATATCCTGTCATTTTCGGTGCTTCCTGATTTACGACTATTTTTTCTTTTTTCAATTCCGGCTGTTCAATCTTATCAAGCCTGGAAGAAATCTGTCCGTAGACATACAGCCCGCCAATAAACAGCAGAAGTACAATAATTTCAAGCACAAACAGTATTTTTTTCTTTTTTCCTGGTTTAGCCATTCCTTTTCCCCTTATCTTAATATGCATTCTTGTTTATAAATCCCTTGAAAAATGTAAGGAATATAATCTTGATATCCAGCCCGATGCTCCAGTTTTCAATGTAATAAAGGTCATATTCGATTCTTTTTCTTATAGAAGTGTCTCCGCGGTAACCATTTACCTGAGCCCAGCCTGTAAGTCCCGGGCGAACCTGATGCTTCACCATATATCTCGGGATTTCTTCTCTGAATTTCTCCACAAAAAACGGCCTCTCCGGTCGTGGTCCCACAAGACTCATGTTTCCCTTCAGTATGTTGAAAAGCTGTGGCAGTTCATCAATACTGGTGCGACGCATAAACTTTCCGATGGGTGTTACTCTTGGGTCATTCTTTACTGTCCATGCCTTTTTCTCTTCTGATTCCGGCTGTACTTCCATAGAACGGAACTTATACATCCAGAATGTCTGGTTATGAAGCCCAACCCTCTCCTGTTTATAGATCAGTGGTCCCGGTGATGTCAGCTTAATGATCAGACACATTAACAGCATCAACGGTGAAGTTACTATGATTCCAACAATAGATCCCACAATGTCCATCACCCGCTTGACCAGTGCATTGAATGTATTGTTTAACGGCACATAACGGATATTGATAACCGGAAGTCCCAGTATATCTTCTGTATATGGTTTCGTTGGAATGATCTTATTATAATCCGGGATAAACTTTGTGTGTACTCCGGACTTTTCGCACAGTGCCACAATCTCTTCCAGACGGTAGTATTCACTTAAGCCCAGAGTGATAGCTATTTCATCCAGCCGGTTCTCCGGAAGTATCACATTCAGGTTGGCAATCCTTCCAAGAACCTTGATTCCTTTATACTCTGTCCCTGCCGGAACATTATCATCCAGTATTCCACGGATCACATATCCCCACTGGGGATTAGCCAGAACCCGGTCAATGTATTCCTCTGCCGCACGACTGTATCCCACACAGATCAGCTGTTTCTGATTCAGCCCTTTTTCCCTCATATCCCGGAGCAGCATGAATATCAGCATCCGCACGCACCACTGAAGCACAATATTGATCACATAGAACATGATGTAGGTAGAACGTGAAAAATCGCTCTCATCTATCATGTAAAATGTAAACATGAGAATAAGGAGCCCAAGCGAATTGGCTTTTATAATATTAGCCAGTACAAGCCGACGCCCCTGCATCCGCATGGGAGTATACAATGTAAACGCCTGATACAGCAGCAGATAAACCGGTACAATGAAAACCAGCATCAGCATATACTGCCGGAAGCTTCTGGTTCTGACTGCGGTTGCTGCCATAGGACCAACGAAACGGATCAGCCACGCCAGGAAATAGGACAGTACCAGTACAACTGCATCAATGATCATATGGAGACGACTGAAATTCTTTTCATTGTCCTTTAGCAATCTTTTGTCACCTCATTTTTTTATCGTTTCTATATTATAATAGTTGATTTACAAAAGCAATAAAAATTTATTTTTCTTTTTTATCATCCGCATAAACGCCTGAAGATATTCGCCCACAATTCAATCTGGATCCTGAAATAGTTTGAAAGATTCCGAAGTCTGAAAGGTACTTTCCGATTTTTTCTGCTGATCTGGAACCCATTCTTAATTCCTGCAATATACTCTCTCCCGAATCCTTTTAATGCAAAAAACAGAATTTTGATTCCAAATCCCGCAATAAGAAAGGGAAGATTTATAAGAATCTGAAAAAACGGCATATTTTTATAAATCAGATAAATATTATTTCTGGAGGAATACCGGATCTTAAACTGATTATATCTGGAGCCACTTGTACCGCTTCCCACATGATATACCATGGCATCAGGTACATACCAGTTTTCATATCCATAGATTCTGGCCCTGTATCCCACATCCATATCCTCCAGATACGCAAAATGTTCCTCATCAAAATATCCTATCTTTTCCAGGATTTTCTTTCTGTAAATAGCAGCACCTGCACAGGAAGCAAAAATCTTCTCTTCCTTCTCATAAGTATGGATATCTTTTCCCTTTCCTCTTGCATATGCCCATCCCAGTGCACAATAATAGTTTCCGGCATCGTCAAGTCTGTCCCTGTCATGAAACTGAATCATTCTGGCTGCACATGAAAAAGCCTTCGGATGTCTTTTAATAGCATCTGTCATTTCTTCTATGAAGTTATCCGTTACCTCGATATCATTATTCAAAAGCAATACGTAAGGGGAACGTGATGCCCTGATCCCCTCATTCACAGCTTTACAGAAACCGAAATTCTCCGGCAGTTCAATCAGATGCACCCAGGGATATCTCGCTGCCACAAATGCACAGCTCCCGTCACTGGATCCATTATCCACCAGAATCACTTCAAAATCATCCACTGTCTGGCATTCAAGTCCTGCAAGCACACCGTCCAGATAAGCCATCCCGTTAAAGTTCGGAATAATTACTGATACTTCCTGCATTATTTCCTCCCCGTTTTCTCTTTCTTCTGTCCATCTTCTGCTGTTTCCATTCCCGGAATCGGTTTCAGAGAGTAATTCCACTTGGCGAGAGAAAGGTTTTTATTATAGTATGGATCTCCATTCTTAAGAATATCAATCCAATGACAGCGCATATATTCTATCTCTGTCTGAAAACGGCGTACTTTTTCCACACTGTCCTCAGCACCCCGGGTTTTCGATTCCATATGATAAAGCTTCGCATACGGATCATATACGATCAGATGCTTACTCTTTCTTACTTTCAGGCACAGATCAACATCATTAAATGCCACTGCCAGTTCTTCGGTAAATCCGCCTGCCTCCTCAAAAACTTCCTTCTTCATCATCAGACACGCTGCCGTAACTGCGCTCATATCCTGCAAAAGGGATGCTTTATGGAGATAGCCGGTACGGTCTGCAGGCATATCAACAAACATATGTCCTGCAATCCCGCCCATTCCGATCACACAGCCTGCATGTTGGATCGTATTATCCGGGTATATAAGCTTCGCACCAACTCCGCCAACTTCCGGACGCTGGCACACACCCAGCATTTCTTCCATCCAGTCCGGATTAATGGATTTTACATCATTATTCAGAAACAACAGGTATTCTCCCCTTGCATGGGAAGCACCAAAATTATTAATCGCAGAATAATTAAATTCCTTCCCCCATCGCAGAAGGCGGATCCTTGGATCAGATGAGAGTTCTTTGTAATATTTGAAGATTTCTTCAGTAGTGCTGTTATTCTCAATGATAATAATCTCAAAATTCCGGTAGGAAGTATTCTTCTCCAGCATTTCCAGACAGGTCTGAAGAGTTTCCTTCTCATCTTTGTTTGGAATGATCACAGAAACTAACGGCTGTCCCTGCACCGGATATTTCACGCGATAAAATCCCAGATCCTGTGTATGGCTTACTACACCCTTTGTACCGGTTCTCAGAAGATTCGCCTCTATCGCTCTCTTACCGGCTTCAAAAGCATACATCTTACTGGCAGGGTTATCTGCAGTGGATGCCTTGTGTGTTCTCCAGTGATAAAGGATTTCCGGAACATGCACCACTTCTCTGGCATTCTCTGTGCAGCGAAAAATGAAATCATAGTCCTGAGCGCCATCAAATTCCCTTCGGAATCCGCCAGTTTTCTCCACAATACTGCTGCGTACAACAAAGAAATGACAGATATAATTATTGGAACGGAGCAGATCAAGGTTGAAATCCGGTTTCAGATGAGGCTGAAAATGTTCGTCCAGTTCTGTCGTAACTTTATCTTCATCCGTATATAATACATCCGCCAGCGGATGCTCCTGCAATGCTTTTACAACCTCATACAGTGCATTCGGAGCCAGAAGATCATCATGATCAAGGAGACCTGTAAATTCTCCCTTCGCCATAGCAAGAGCCCTGTTAGTATTCTCAGCAATCCCAAGGTTCTCTTTTAAATTATGAAATCTCACACGCGGATCCCGGGCTGAGTAATCTGCCAGCACCCGCTGCATCTCCTCATTGTCAGGGCTTGCATTTGCAATGCATAATTCCCATTCTCCATAAGTCTGGGCAATCAGTGATTCAATCATCTGCCTGAGAAATTCCACAGGTGTCTGATATGCAGGTACTGCAATACTGATCAGTGGTGACCAGGCAAATTTCTGTTTCTTCTGTGCTTCCAGTGTTTCTTTATCCGGAATATATGCCGCATACCATGGACCATACGGTATTTCTTCCGGCTCAAAACGTTCATGAAGCCTGATCCAGAATTCTTTCGGACCATAGTGCTTCAGATAACGAAATCCTTTCTGGATCGTATAGGGAGAAAGTTTCTTCAGCATTCTCGTCCACTGAATCTTTCCTCCTGCTGATTGTTTCTTACTCATATGATAACCTCGGTTTTTATTATGATTTTTTATTTTAACATTGTATGATATTTTTTGCAAGAAAGGCTGAAAATGTGTTATACTGTTTCCACATATAATAATTTAAAGACAGAAAGTTACAGATTTTTATAAACAGGAGTATTATCATACCATGAAGAAAAAAAGAATTGCCGCAGCACTGCTGGCTCTGGGACTTGGTACAGTTACTGTATTTTCACAGATTCCCGCATTCGCTGCTGAAGAAACATCTGACAACACAGCCGCCGCTGCACAGCAGGTACAGACTGCCGATCCTTCAGTTGTCACTACCAACGGGATTGAGGGATGGCCACAGGCATCTGACATCTCTTCCACGGCTGCAATCGTAATGGAAACCTCAACCAATACGGTTCTCTATTCCAAGAATGCAGATCAGGCACTTTATCCGGCCAGCGCAGTCAAGGTTATGACCTGTCTGCTGGCACTTGAAAACAGTAGTCTGGATGATCAGGTAACCATGACTGCAACCGGTGTATCCGGTGTCACTGACGGAGGAGCCAATATTTCCGCTCAGTTAGATGAGGTATTTACCATGGAACAGTGCCTGTATGCGATCATGATTGCTTCTGCCAATGATATCGCATTGCAGGTAGCAGAACATATCAGCGGTTCTGTAGATGCCTTCGTGCAGGCAATGAATACCCGCGCGCAGGAGCTTGGCTGCACAGATACTGTCTTTACCAACCCTACCGGACTTCCGGATGAGAATCAGCACACAACTGCACGTGACATGGCACTGATCATGGAAACCGCCATGGAAAATGACACTTTCCGCACAATTGCAGCTACTACTTCCTATACCATCCCGGCAACAAATGTTTCCGGAGGTGACCGTGTGCTTACCAACAATTTTACAATGATCAATAACACAAGCGATGGTTATTATGATGCCTGCATCGGCGGAAAAGAAGGATACACGGAAGCTTCCGGCAGTACTCTGGTCTGTGAAGCATCCAAAAATAATATGAAGCTTGTATGTGTGGTTTTGCACGGTGCCTCCGGTGCCACAGATAATGAGGCCATCACACTTCTCAACTACGGATTTGATAATTTCTCTCCTCTGACGATTGCAGACAATGATTTTAACCGTCTTTCAGGTGGAACTGTGATCGTGCCAAACGGTACCGGTGAGGACGGTCTTACAACAGAGGACACATCTTCTGACGGTCAGATTATGCGTCAGTATTACTTCAGCAAAACCCCTGTGGGAACTGCAGTCCTTGAAGATACACAGCAGGAAACCGACGATGCTGCCATTACCGGTCAGAAAAATATGGAAGCAGCCAAAGCCTTTTCGGCTTCTCATACAGATGTTCCCTATTATATCATCGGTGCGATCGGAGCAGCGTTCCTGCTTTTCTTCCTGTTCCTGATGATCAGAGTGATCAAATCCTGATGTAGCGGATTTGCCAGACATCTCACAAATATTATAATTACAAAATGGCTGTCGCATTTTATATGGATTTTTCCCTGTGCGACAGCCACTTTATTTATAAATTTCTTTTCTTTTTTCTGCTCTGATAAAAGCATATGGAAATATAGATAAACCAGCAGACCGCACCTGCAGCCATTCCTGCCTTCAGTCCCGGAACCTGATAAGTCAGTTCCAGCTGGTGTTCACCTTTATCAACCTGAAATGCAAGAAATCCCAGATCTCCTTTCTGGGTCTGCACTTTCTCTCCGTCAACAGTCACCGTCCAGCCTTTTTCCCACGGAATCATGCACATTACATAACCATCTGCCTGCGCCGATACACTTCCGGTCAAATGTGAATCTTTCTCTGCCGCATCTAATGTGACTGCAGATTTTTTCTGTGCTTCCGGAATCTCTGTCAGTTCGGAAAGATCTGAAATATCTGCCCCATCCTCTGTCACCAGATAATTTTCCAGAATACGCTCTCTGTTCTTCTTTCTTTTTTTTCCGGTACATAATTTTCTAAGACTTTCTTCAGAAACAGTATTCTCATAAAACCTCGCAATATCTGCCTCTTTTACATTTTTATATAAAAAAAACTGACCAAACTGTCGAAGATATTTATATTTCGTATCATCAAGGTCCGGTTTCTCCGAAATAAGATACCTCACACCCATAAAAGAAGCAAAAAATGTATCCTGTGCAATAGGCCAGAACGTATATCGGTTCCTGTCCATGTACAGAAACTCCGGATAACAGGTATTTACAAATTCTTTTACATTTCCGTTCATGACCGAGTTGTATGTACTGACTCCTCTGTAACCCTGGATCTGTGAATCCATTGAAACAGTTCCTGACGAGAAATCTTTCTCCACTCTGTAAAATTCATGATCTGCTTCCTTTAAATAATTCAATGCATCCTGAATATCCTGATTATACAGACCTCTGTAATAGTTCTGAGGTCTGTTCAGCACTGTCCTTGCCTGGGTTTCCGAATCCTCCGATGCTTCAAGCCGTGCAGTTTCTTCTTCCAGTGCCGCAGTCTGTTCCTGTGGGGTATCTGTTTTTCTCAGACAGATGCGATCCGTATACGTTATCCCACCTTCTGATATTACGTTAACAAATACCATTACCGTCAGCAATCCTGTAACCAGTTTTCTTCCCTTTTTCCCGGAACTGACGTTCAGATACAGCACACATACGATCATAACAGTACCTGTTGCTGCAAGAATCATGGCATTTTCTCTGTACTCCCCAAAAACGCTGTCCGAATACCCGCAAAAGTATGCCCTAAGCATCAATACTTCTGTGATCATCAGGGCCAGAATATTGATTCTGCCTCCCTGCCTGAGATAATCCCACATCCAGGCAAATGCTATCAGAAAAAATGCTATGAATATATATGTATAACGATTTGTAGGCGTTTCTGTAAATGCATTAAACACACGTCCGCCAAGAGGCAGCAATAATGTAAACAGCATTAATACCGCTGCGCAGTAAACACATCCTCTGACTTTTCTGTCCTTTTCTTTTTTTCGGAATACGATAAGAAACTGAACCAGAAATATCACGGAAAGTGTCGAACAGAATAATATGGGATCTTCATAGTAATTCTTATATCCCTCATACTTTGCATTTCCCAGTTCCTGCAGATTTTGCAGATTGGTAGAAAACGGTCGGATCAAAAGCGAATTATAATAATTGACATTCTTATATGGCAGGAGATAGTTTTTCAATGTTTCCAGAATACTGCCTGATGCAGAAGAAACCCTGGAAGAATTCATAATACCCTCTGCCATAGGCAGAAATATTCCCAGACTCATACCAATTCCCAGAACGATCTGTGCACATCCGATAAAAAACTTCCGGCATGCTGCACCCGGCTTTTCTTCTGTCATAATGGATCTGAACAGCAGATAAAATCCGATTCCGATCAGGCTCATATAAGACAGATATACGCTGTAGATTCCACTCAGAAACACAACCACACAGAAAAAAGTTTTCCCCTTTTTTCCGCGTATATATTTCTCCGCAAACAGAAGCATAAGCGGAAAATACACAGTAACCATTCCAAACTGATAATGCTGCCCCCATATCAGCAGATAACCATTCATTCCATAAGCAAAGGCCGCCATAAATTTTGCCTGTTTACTGTAAGAAAATTCCGAGAGAAACATATAAAACACAATTCCGGCTGCCAGAATTTTCATCATCTGTAAAACCACCAGATAATACAGCATGTGTGCAGGTCCAAGTATAACCCCGATCATCAGAAGGAGGATCAGGGACGGATCCATCTGAAACCAGGAAAAAAGATTAATTCCAATTCCATTGGTAAAATCCCACAGTGCAAAGTTCCCCGCCCGCAAATGATTCACAACACTTGCATAATACGCCGTATATTGCTGCCATGTATCGCCGCCCACATCATTATATACCATAACAAGATCACCAGACAGATACTCCCGAAACATAAACAGGCAGCTTACAAACAAAGCTGCCATAAGCAGCAGCTTTGTTTTAGATTCCTCTGATATATTTTTTCTCATAAATCTGCACCTATATCCGTTTCAGAGAAAAATCCTGACTCTTTAATGTAAGATTCGGATTATAATATGGATCACCATTTCTCAGAATGTCCGGCCATCTTTTTTCAAAAACAGAAATCTCTCTGTTGAAACGTGCCACCTTCTCCGGAGTATCCTCCAGTCCTCTTGATTTGGATTCATAATGATAAAGTTCAGCGTAAGGATTATATACGATCAGGTATCCGGCCTGCCGCAGTTTCATACAGAAATCAATGTCATTAAAGGCAACCTGAAGTTCTTCGGAAAGACCTCCCACCTTTTCGAATGCAGACCTTTTTACCATCATGCAGGCAGCCGTAACAGCACTGTAGTCCTGTGCACAGATAATTCTGTGACAGTATCCTGTTGTTCCTCTTGGCTGAAGTACGAAGCAGTGTCCTGCAATTCCTCCGAATCCGATGACAACTCCGGCATGCTGGATCGTGTCATCTTCATAGTATAATCTGGCGCCTACTGCGCCTACATCACTGCGCATACAATAACCTAATAATTCTTCTAGGCAGTTTGGATTAATGATCTCTGTATCATTGTTCAGAAGAAGAAAATATTCTCCCTTTGCAAAGGAGGCACCATAATTATTGATAGCAGAATAATTGAATACCCCGTCCCAGTAAACTACATGGACTTTTTTATTCTCCGCTTCCAGTTTCTTATAATATTCAAAAGTCTCAGGATCTGTGCTGTTATTCTCCACGATCACATATTCGTAATTTCTGTATGTGGATTTCTGCTCTATGGAATCCATACAGCGTTTCAGATCATCAATATGATCTTTATTCGGAATAATAATGGAGATCAATGGATCATGATCACGGATGAACTCTGTTCTGTAAAGTCCCGGAAATTCTCCGTCAGATACTTTTGCATGAACTCCCACCCTGTTGTAATGCTCCTGAACTGCCCTTCTTCCGGCCTCAAAAGCATAGGTTTTGCTTTCCGGATTTTCAGCAGTAGAATTCTCATGACACCGCCAGTGATACAGAATCTTCGGCACGTGGTAAATTTCCTCATCCTTTACAGCCTCCACACATCGGAAAATGAAATCATAGTCCTGCGCCCCGTCAAATTCTTTGCGCAGCATTCCCACATTTTCGATCACGCTGCGTGATACCATAAATAAATGGCAGATATAATTCACTGTGCACAACAGGTCCGGATTATAGTCCGGTTTGAAATGTGGCTGAAAAAATTTATGTCCGTCCATGGACATTTTATCTTCATCGGAATATACCACCAATGTTCCCGGATGATCATTCAACGCCTTTACACATTCAAATAATGCATGAGGAGTCAGTTCATCATCATGATCTGCAAAAGCGATAAAATCTCCGGATGCAGCTTCTATGGCACTGTTTGTATTCTCCGAAATCTGAAGTGCCCTGTCATGTGTGATCACTTTAATCCTTGCATCCTTCGCACAAAGTTCTTTCAGAATTCCGGTAAGAGGTGAATCTGTGCCACTTCCATCGGAAAGACACAGCTCCCAGTTTGGATAGGTCTGCTGCTGCACAGACTCTGTCAGTCTCCTCAGATACTTTTCCGGAGTTTTGTAAAGCGGAACAACAATAGAAATCTTCGGACTGTATGACAGTTTTGTTCTTCTCTGTTTCTCAAGCTCTGCTTTTCCCGGAAGATGACGGACGATCCATTTCTGATATGGAATTTCTCTTGTAGAAGCTGTCTTTATTTTGGAAACGATCTTCCCTGCAAGTGCAGTGCCTCCCTGGGTTTTCCAGTAATGAAGACCTTTTTTTGCATATCTGTCCACTTTCTTTGCCAGAACTTCCATTCTTCTTAAGGGAACAACCTTCACTGTTTTTCTGTTTCCTGCCTTAAAAACCACATACAGACATTTACCGTGAACATTGGTTACTTCTGTGAAAAATCCTGTTTTCTCCGGATTTTCCAGTTCTTCATAAAGCTGATTCACATCCACACGGTCTGTTCTCTGAATATCTGCATCCAGAGGTTTCTTATTCTCATCAAAAATCTGGATTGCAACCGGCTTACTGTCAATCACCCATCCTCTTAAACGCACCATTCCCTGCTGTACTTTTTCTTCTTCAAAGTAAACCTGCGGCCTGTCTCTTTTCTTTCTCAGTTCGCCGGCTGATATGGAAAACCATACTTTTTTCCTGTCCGGCATATCTGCGTAGATCACCAGTTTCTTGGATTCTTCCAGACTGTCCGGTATCTCCAGCGTAGCTGTGATCTGCTCTCCACGCATAAGATCCGGATCCTTAAAACGCTCCAGGGCACTGACCATCTCTACTTTCTTCACCGTCGTCTTCAGTTTATGACCGTCCAGATATGCTTCCATCTTCGCATCTTTTGGCCAGCTTCCCTGCACGATATACTGATTTCTGTCCAGCAGATGAAATCTTTCTCTTGTTACTTCAAATATTTCTTCAGGCATGTGATTCCCCATTTCTTTCTTCTTTTCTCAGGGAACAATTCCCCTCTTTTAATGACAGGTTAGGACTGTAATAAGGATCTCCCTTCAGCAGTTCTCTTTCCCATTTCCGTCGGAAACATTTCATTTCCTTCGAGAAACGCAGTTGCTTCTCAGGCGTATCTTCAAGACCTCTGGACTTGGATTCATAATGATATAACTCCGCATAAGGAGTAAACACTATCTTCTGTCCCATCTGTCTTACCTGCATACACAGATCAATATCATTAAATGCCACTCTCAGTTCTTCATCAAACCCGCCTGCTGCCTTAAACACAGAAGTTTTCACCAGCATACATGCAGCAGTAACGGCACTGATCTCCTGAACACAGACCATGCGGCCCATATATCCGATGTCTTCCCTTCTGGCCTTACACATAATATGTCCTGCAATACCTCCAAGCCCAAGAACCACACCGGCATGCTGAATAGTATCATCCGGATAATAAAGCTTTGCACCCGTAATTCCCACGCCATCCTGCTGGCAGATCTGAAGCATCTCTTCCATCCAGGAAGGAGTGATGATCTCCACATCATTATTCAGGAACAAAAGATACTCCCCTCTTGCTTCTCTTACTGCAAAATTATTGATGGATGAATAATTGAATTCTTTCTTCCATACAAGAATCCTCACATTCTCATACCTTTGTTTCAATTGCTCATAATAGGCAAAGGTTTTCTTATCTTCACTGTTATTCTCTACGATCAGAATTTCATAATTTTTCCAGGTGGATTTCTCTTCTACAGAGGAAATACAGAGTTCCAGATCATCAATATGATCCTTATTCGGGATAATAATGGAAATCAGCGGTTCTCCTTCTATTTCCACATGACTTCTGTACCATCCCGGGCGTTCTGTCAGCTCTACATCTGCCCGGATTCCCGCACGTTCATAGTGTGCTTCTATCGCCCGTTTTCCTGCTTCAAAAGCATATCGTTTACTTTCCGGATTGGCCGCTGTGGAATTCATATGACTTCTCCAGTGATAAAGGACTCTTGGAATATGAACAATCCTTTCCGCCTTCTCGCAGCAGCGAAAGATCAGGTCAAAATCCTGTGCTCCGTCATATTCCCGGCGAAATGTTCCTGCCTGATCCAAAATCGTTCTTTTTACCACGAAAATATGACAGATATAATTATTCTCTCTGAGTCTGAACAGGTTAAAATCCGGTTTAAAGTTTGGCTCAAAGTAATGCTTTCCATCCATACTGATCTTATCTTCATCCGTATAGATCGCATCTGCTTTTTTCTCAGTGATCGCCTTTACAATATGAAAAAGTGCATCCGGTGCAAGAACATCATCGTGATCGCAGAGCATGATATACTCTCCCATTGCAAGCTTAACGGCTGCATTTGTATTTTCGGAAATACCTTTGTTTTCTTTCAGCTTCTTATAAGAGATGCGGATTTCCTGTTTGTATTTTTTTCTCAAGAATTCGCTGACTTCATCTCCCTCGCTGCCGTCTGCCAGACATAACTGCCAGTTGCCATAGGTCTGTGCGATCACTGAATCCACCATTTCCTTCAGATATTCTAAGGGAGTGTTATACAGTGGGATCACAATACTGATCAGAGGTGTAGTTGAAAAAACTGCTGCCCTCTGCCTTTTCAGTTCTTTTCTTCCTGCTGCATGGTTTCTCAGCCACGCTTCATAATCCTGAGACGAATTATCCTGCTGATAAGTTCCCACATAACGAACAAAATCTCCCAGACCTTTTTCTCTGATATATGCAAAGTTCTTTTCTCTGTTCTCCCAGGATAAAAGCTTCATTCTCTGGTGAAATACTGATTTTTCTGCCTTCAGTTTCTTTATGTCCACCACATGACATTTTTCTGTCTCTGCACCTTTAAAATAAACAAAAAATTCATTTCTGCGCTCATCAGAAAGATCTATTGAAAGTGAAAAACCTATCTCATTATTTTCTTCACGTTTGATTTTTCTCTCTTCCAGCACATCAGGACGGCGCATACGTCTGATCTTACAATTGATCACTGTATGAGACTTATCTTCTACAATAATCTCATCTGACCCCAGCTGATCCAATACCCATCCCTCGATCAGCAGTGTGGTCTTTCCCAGTATTTCTTCTCTGTCAATATGATATTCCAGCAGACTGTCCGTGCAGAATTTCTCCAGTTCTTCTGTAGCTGTTTCCCACAATACTGCACTTTCCTGTTCTGCTGTCACTGTCAGTTCCAGCCTTTTATATCTGCCGGTCAGTTCCCGGATTTCCGGGATTTTTACTGCAAACCCGATATTTGAAGCTTCCCTGAGTTCATCCAGACTGTGAGATACATCTGCTCTGTCAAAACGTTCCGGCGCAGATATTGTAATCTCCTCCCCGTCTCCTTTCAGAGAAAATTCGCACTCTGCACCCTCAGTCTGCGCAGCCCAGCCTTTCAGGATCAGAGTATGTGCAGTCTGATCATTATATATCTTTTCATCCACACTCCAAAGTATTTTTGCCATAATTATATCCTTTTACGTTACTGCTTTGCCTGTATGTTATACCTTCTTTACATTTCTGTACATCTTCCACAGTTTACTGTTCTCCACTGTCCGGAGTACATTCTCCTGTTTCTGAAGTTCTGCCTCACGTATTCTGAAATTCTGCTCCCGTTTCTGATATATATTCCAAAATTTCTCAGAGGTCTCTTTCTCATCCTCGAATTCCAGGTTTATTTCAATAGTTCTGACATTCTCTGGAATCCTCTGAATCTGAATCTGCGGATCAGTGGCACCAAAGTAATACAGATTTTCACCTAACGAAACTCCATTTGTACAAAACTGTGCAGAAGTTCCATCTTCCCAATATAATCCGCAGACACGTATCCCTGTTCTTAATTCTCCCGGATCAAGGCGCAGACTCTGTATCTGCCCGGGAAGCTCCATTTTCACCATGCATCTGCGGTCTTTAATCGGGAATTTCACTGAGTTTTCCTCGCTGAATCCACTGCCTGTATCCAGAAAAATCTGTAGTTTCTGTGCAGCTTCTTTTTTCTTCTCCTCATAGAATATTACAGCATCGGCTTTACCGGGTGAAATTCTTCTGTAAAGACTGAGCATGGATGCATGGCTGCCCAGCATATATTGCTGAAAGTTCCTCTCCATCTCAGCAAATACCTTGCAATCTTCCTCTGTAAGCCCTGCTTTCTCATAAAAATTTCTCTGTCTGAGTACTTCCCGTTTCCCATCACTCTCCAGATAATAATGAATCATCCGATATACAATAAACTGTGACGGTACAGGAAAAGAAAATGTCCACTCATAATCAATCACAGATGCCTTTCCCTGTTCCAGGATAATATTCGCCGGCACAAGATCAATATTTGATAAAACAGCACATTTCAGTCCAGGCTTAAGTTCTACATCCCCGAATACTCTTACAAAATCTTCTGTTTTGTAAAATTCCTCTTTTTCATGGATTTTCTTTACCATGTCTGTATAAGTAAACAGAAGTTCCTCTGCCTGATCTGTTTTTCCTTCTTTAAGTAACGTATCAAGCTTTTCTTCCAGTGTGATCCCGTTAAGAAATTCAAACTCGGCATAATTCTTTCCTGTTTTACACTTATTTACAGAAATACCAGACTCTTTATATAATTCACTGAGATTCAAAGAAATCTTTTCCAGCCTGCTGATATGTTCAGATGCTTCCTCTGTTTCCGGATATTTTCTCACTGTTTTTTCTCCGGACTCTGTACCGGATATCTCTGTCCGGATATCAAAATGTCTGTCTCTTTCATTGGAAAATTTGGCATATAATGTCTTTATTTCAGGCTGCTCCCTGCCAATCAGAAGCAGGTAAGAGTTGGCAAACTGCGGATACAGATCATTGTCCAGAAGTGTATCATATACAGGAGATTCCTGGAAAAGCTGCAGCCGGAATCTGTCAAAATTGTATTCTGTACGGTTCAGCTCACCTTTTGCCGGAAGATATTCGTCAGAATAGACTGTCATCGGAAATTTGTAATCCGGGAACGGATAATACCAGGAGGCTTTTAAATCTCCTGCACTCTTCAGGATTTTTCCAAATTCCTTCTTTGTGAAAGTCTTTACACCACTGGTACGCGGGTATCCTTCTATTCCCTCAAAAAGAGTTCCGAAATGATCCTCTGTACAGCCTGCCCAGTATTTCAGTCCCAACCGGTTTTCAATGGCAAGAATAATCTTCCCATCCGGTTTCAGATGTCTGGAAATAATCTTCAGAAAATCCACATAAGGATCTTCACTCTGAATATATGCCTCTCCGTACTCAAACACACCGATCAGAGTAATATAATCGTATTTTTCTGTCAGATTCTGTTCAATCTCCTGGAAATTTCCCACAAGGATTTTCAGATTATCCTGATCTTTGTGTCTGTACGCATTGATCCTGCTTCGTTTCATAGACAGATCAATACTGGTGACTTCTTTTGCTTTTCTGCAGAGTACCCCGGTAACAGCACCGCATCCTGCACCTACCTCCAGAACCTTTTCTTCGCCTGTAAAAGGAAGCCAGCCTAAAATATTCTCTCTGATATGCGAAAAATGATACAGGATCGGCCAGCTCTCCTTCTCTCTGATCACACTGTTAAACTGCTGCGGTGTATAATCTCTGGCAATGGCAAGCATCTCATCTTCGATCGCACCATCACTGTATAGATCCTTTCCCGGATAATACGTGGTATCCAGATATACTTTTCCAATCATCTCTCCCATGGTTATCCCTCACACTGTACTTCTATTTTTGAATTCATATCATAAAATCCAACCGTATTCTTACTGGAAACCACAGTAATATTACATGCATCGTAAAGTCTGTGGAACACAGTAAAATCTCCGTCCTTATATCCTGTACATCCGAAAGACAGAAGATATTCACCGCCCTGCAGATTCATATCCTGTGTAAATGTCACAGTGCATATATCTCCTTTTCCTGACCTCTCGATCTGTACTTTCTCGAACATGGTATTGGTTCCGGTGATCTCTGTACCTTTTATATTCTTAAAGGTGTATGCAAGAATAGGCTCCTGAATATCTTCATTAAATCTTGCTTTCAGCCTGATCTTAAAAGAAGTCCCCTTTTCAATAGTATTGGAAAGCATCCCCTTATCGTCAAGCACTTCAAAATCTATGATCTCAGCCATACGGTTTCCATACTCCAGAAGATTAGGATTTGCCTGAAAGCTTCCATGATCTTTTTCTGTTTTCGGCGTGTTTTCTCCGCTGTCAGTTCCATTCTGCTTCACAGGGTTCTGTCCTACCAGAAGCTGCTTATACAGATCTACCATCTGCTTCGGTGAACCTTCATCCAGCTTTACACCTTTATTTAAAAGAATTACCCTGTCACAGTATTTGGATACGCTGCTCAGGTCATGGCTTACAAACAGGATGGTCTTTCCCTGTTTCTTAAACTCTTCAAATTTGTGGTAGCATTTTGCCTGGAAAAAGACATCACCTACAGATAATGCCTCATCTACCACCAGGATTTCCGGATCAATATTGATCGCAACAGCAAAAGCCAGACGCACGAACATACCGCTGGAATATGTCTTTACAGGCTGATGGATAAAATCTCCAATGTCTGCAAATTCCAGAATATCGTCCAGTCTGGCATCAATTTCTTCTTTTGAAAAGCCGATCATGGTACCGTTAAGATACACATTTTCAAGACCTGAATATTCCATATTAAAACCGGCACCAAGCTCCAGAAGTGCTGAAATCCTTCCGTCTACCTTTACTTCACCCTCTGTGGGAGTCAGCACACCGGTAATGATTTTAAGGATGGTAGATTTACCGGAACCATTGGTTCCGATAATTCCCACGCACTCCCCTTCATTAATATCAAATGTCACATCATGCAATGCATAGTGCTCTTTATAAAGTTTCTTTCTGGTAAGCCCCAGTGCTTCCTTCAGTCTGTCAGATGGCTTATCATATAATTTATACATTTTGGTGAGATCTTTCACCTGAATTACTTTCTTACTCTCCACGTTATCATTATTTCCTTTCTGCCATGCCTGTTTCTCTGACACTTTCTTTATTACAGGATATCTGCCTTTTTACAGTACATCTGCAAAATGTATGCGCAGGCGTTTAAATACCCAGCTTCCAAACAGGAAACACAGAATTGTAAATACCCAGAAATAAACAGTCCATCCCGTATGCTCCCAGAACCAGTTTTTCATCAGAAATGTATCCCTGTATCCTGAAACAATATAATACATAGGATTCAGTTTCAGAATTTTCATGATTATGGGATGTCCCTGCAGAGGTGAATTCTCCACGATCCACATTATCGGAGTCAGCCAGACTCCCACCTGAAGCACAATATTGATGATCTGTGTCAGGTCTCTGAAAAAGATAACAATTGCACTTGTTGCATAGGAAAGTCCTAATACCAGAAGGAACACACATCCACTGTAATAAATGATCTGCAGATAATAGATGTCAGGAAATTTTCCATAGGCTACATACAAAATAATGGTAAACAGCACAAAGAATGCATGTACAAACATGGCAGAAATAATCTTCACCACAGGAAGCACACTGATATTAAAAACTACTTTTTTTACCAGATAATTATATTCCAGCAGGGAATTCGTTCCTCCGATCAATGCGTCCTGAAAGAAGAACCACGGTACGATTCCCGCAACCAGGTAAAGAACAAAGGGAACTCCCAGATCTCCTGTGCCTGAGCGAAAGCCCACAGAGAATACAAACCAGTATACCAGAATTGTGATCACAGGCTGAATAAATGCCCACACGATTCCCAGATAAGAACCTGCATATCTGGTCTTAAAATCATTCTTCGCCAGCTTACCCACAAGACGTCTGTTTTTATAAATATCCATCGGTAATGAAAAAATCGTATTCAATCTCGCGTTCTCCTATTTACGGTAATCCCTAAAGCTTCCCCATTTTGTATCTTTATCAGAAAAGCTTAATTCCATTCCCTCCGGAATTGGCCATTCAACCCCGATATCCGGGTCATTCCAGATCAGTCCGCCCTCATCATTCGGATGATAGAAATCAGAACATTTATAGACAAATTCCGCATGGTCAGACAGAACGAGAAATCCGTGCGCAAATCCTTTTGGAATGAAAAACTGCTTTTTATTCTCCGCTGAAAGAACAACGCCAAACCATTTGCCATAGGTCTCAGAACCCTCACGAAGGTCTACTGCCACATCAAATACCTCGCCGTTTACAACACGTACCAGCTTATCCTGAGGATAACTGATCTGGAAATGGAGTCCGCGGAGAACACCTTTATGAGAGCTTGACTGATTATCCTGTACAAACTCTACATCAATCCCGGCTTCTTTAAAATCATTATAGTTATAGGTTTCCATAAAGTAGCCTCTTGCATCTCCGAAAACTGTAGGTTCCACAACCTTTAAACCTTTGATTCCACCACATTCTGTAACTTTGATTTTTCCCATTTTCTTTTCCTCTTTTCTATTTATCTGTTCTATTTATCTTCTTTCTTTTTTTACAAGTGCTATGACAAGAATGATCAGAAGCAGTACCATCCCGGCCATTATGATCAGCAAAATCTGTAACAGACTATGTGATGTTTTTTTTTCTGTTACGGCATCTGTACTTTCTGTGCTTTCATTTTCAGCCTCATCATTATCTGCACTGTTATCAGTGACAGGTTCTTCTGTCACAGCCGGTGTATCCGGTACCTGTGATACCAGAGGAACTGTTGCCGTTCCCACCATATAATCCCCCAGATAATAGGTTTTCTGTTCACTGTCATTGCCTGTCTGTGTATCTGCTGTCAGCGAATTTATATCTGTTCCATTTGGAACCAGAACACTTCCGCCCTCAACCTTAATCCTGCTGAAATTATCATATGCATAATCAAACATTGCTGCTGAATCAGCAACTGCATATCCCTGTTCCTGTGCCTTCATGGTAACAGCAATATAAGTTCCTGCTTTTCTCTTCACTACTGTGACAAGTGTACTTCCCGCAGCATTTGTAGAGCCTGTTTTTCCTCCAATGCAGCCCTCATAATGATAGGGAGATTCCTCTGCAAACATAGGATGATGTGTATGAAGTCTTCTTGACTCACTGTTCATATTCGTCGGCTTTATCGTATAGGTCTGCTTCTTCATGATCTTTTGGAAAGTTTTATTTTTTATGGCTTCCCGCATGATAAGTGCCATATCCCTTGCAGTCGAATAATGATTATCGTCCGGAAGTCCGCTTGCATTGGTAAAATGTGTATTCGTACATCCAATCTCTGCAGCCCTCTTATTCATCATATCAATAAAATTCTGCTCTGTACCTCCCACATATTCTGCAATCTGAGCAGCCACTTCATTGGCAGACTGGATAAACAGAGCGTAGAGACAATCCCTCATACTCATCACTTCTCCAAGCTGCATTCCGATATTTCCGGAATCCCAGGAAATATCTCTGATACCTGTTTCCGTAAATGTAACCTGATCATCCAGGGAAGAATTCTCTACGGCAACAAGAAGCGTCATGATTTTTGTGATACTTGCCGGATAACGCTGTTCATCACCACCCTTATTATACAAAAGGATTCCACTGTCTGCATCCATTAATACACCTGTATCAGAAGTAATCTCCGGACCTGTGGGCCATCCCGGGATCTGATTTGAAGAAATATCATATTTTGCATTCAGATCCACTGCTGCTGATACATCTGCTGCCGGAACTGCCAGCATACAGGCAGATAGTCCGATCAGCAGTAACCGTTTCCATTTTTTCATAATAATCTTTTAATCCTCTTTAAAACCTTCCAGTTTCCGACGGACATATAATTGTTAAAATCCATCAAACTGATCAATTGTATCCGTCACATATTTTACATCTTCCATATCAAGATTATAAAACATGGGCAGACGAACCAGTCTTTCACTTTCTTTTGTTGTATAAACATCTTCTCCGGCGAATCTTCCGTATTTTATGCCTGCAGGTGCAGAATGCAACGGTACATAATGAAACACAGAGCAGATTCCCTTTTCTCTCAGATACCTGATCAGTCTTGTGCGGACCTCCATATCATGTACCTTAATATAATACATATGTGCATTATGAATACATCCCTCTGGCACAAATGGCTGCTCTATTTTTCCCTCTGCTGCCAGATGTGCCAGATTTCTGTGGTAATACTCATAAATTTCCATACGTTTATTATAAATCTTCTCCCTTTCCTCAAGCTGGGCAAAGAGATACGCTGCATTCAATTCACTTGGAAGATAGGAGGAACCATAATCCATCCAGCGGTATTTATCCACCTGTCCACGGAAGAACTTGCTTCTGTCTGTTCCCTTCTCTCTGAGGATTTCTGCTTTCTCCTGATATCTGTCATCATTGTAAAGCAGAGCTCCGCCCTCTCCCATGGTATAATTCTTAGTCTCATGGAAACTGTAACATCCAAAATCACCAATAGTTCCAAGTGCCTTTCCCTTGTAGAATGCATCCACACCCTGGGCAGCATCTTCCACTACCTTCAGTCCGTACTTTCGGGCAATCTTCATGATCGTGTCCATCTCACAGGCAACTCCTGCATAATGAACCGGTACGATCACCTTTGTTCTGTCAGTAATCGCCTGCTCGATCAGCTTCTCATCCATATTCATGGTATCCGGTCTGATATCCACAAATACAATCTTCGCCTGCCGTAAAACAAAAGCATCGGCAGTGGATACAAACGTATAGGAAGGCATGATTACTTCATCCCCGGGTTCTATCTCACAGAGATAGGCTGCCATTTCCAGTGCATGTGTGCAGGAGGTCGTCAGCATCACATGACCTGCGTGAAATCTCTCTTCCATCCATGCAGAGCATCTCTTTGTATACTCTCCGTCTCCGCAGAGCATCCCCCTATGTACTGCATCCTTAATATATTCAAGTTCCCTGCCTACATACGCAGGTCTGTTAAAATCAATCATTTGTTACCTCATCTGTTTCCCCTGTATTTTCCGGTCTTTTGATTTCATCAGATATCTCAGAAGTTCCGGTTTCTACAGTTTTCTTTACATTGCGTGTCTCACGCACAACATACTGTGGCGTTTTATTAATATTAAGGATCAGTTTTCCTATGTATTCTCCAATGATTCCCAACATCAGGAAACAGATTCCAAACAATACAAGAAACGCACACATCAGAGAAGACCATCCGATCGCGATTGACGGATCCAGAAGCTTCCTTATAAAAACTACAAGCGCCCCCACAAAACCGGCCGCTGAAAATACTGTTCCGAAAAAGGTTGCCAGACGCAATGGAATGACCGTAAAATTCAGGCAGGACATAAACAGCTTCAGCCCTCTGCGGAAATTATAATTGGACTCTCCTACCTCTCTGGCAAAATGTTCAATTTCTATATTTGCAATATTGTGTGTGGTGCGGAAAAAAAGTAACTGAAGAAAAATATTATACCCGTCATATCTGACCACTTCATCTCTGACATACTTCCTGCAGCACCAGAAGCTGCTCATCTGAATATCCTTCGGTCTGTCCAGAAGATGCCAGAGCAGGAATCTGCTGACAGCTCCTGTGATATTCTTAATCACAGAAAATTTTCTCTGCTTAAATACACCGAAAACAATGTCATATCCCTCTTCAATCTTTGCCAGAAACTGAGGAATCTGGGACGGATGGTTCTGCATATCATCATCCATTCCCACGATCAGATCACCTTCCGCCTGAGACATTGCTGCCATGATCGCATTATGCTGTCCAAAATTCTTTGCCAGATTAATGCCTTTCACATTGGAATAACGATCAGCCAGACAACAGATAGAGTTCCATGTACCGTCTCTGGAATAATCATTTACAAGAACAAACTCACATTCATATCTGTCCAGTTTATCAAATTCCTGTATAGCCAGTTCCACAACTTCTCCGATAGTGTGTTCTGAATTGTAACATGGTATAACAATAGATACCAACATTTCCTTTGTCTCTCCTTAATACCTGTTTATCACTTTTATATTACCGCCATATGATATGACGAAATTTTAACTTATAATATCTACAGGGAAAAAATCAGAATCCCCAGCATGATCAGTCCAATCCCTGCAAACTTTCTCTTTCCTATCTTCTCTCCCAGGAATAAATATCCCATAACCGTCACAAAAATATACCCTGCCGATTCCAGGATTGGCTGCATGGACAGGGGTATATTCTTCAGTGACAACATAGTCAGAATCACCGAACCAAAAAACATCCCGTATGCAAAAATAACCAGTGGATTGATATATTCCCGAATATGGTCTTTATAAGTTTTATTTGCCGCTTTTTTCAAAAGGATCTGAGAAACAGAAGATATAAATACCGAAAATAAAAGCAGACACACTGCACCTGCGAATTTACTCATGCATCTCTCCTCCCTCATTCTCGGATTTCCGGCTGGTCACCAGATAAATCCCCAAAAATATTACTGCGGCCCCTGCCAGCATATTCCATGTTATCTTTTCCCCAAAGATTAGTCTTCCCCAGATAATGCCCCAGATCAGAGTAACCGGTTTGTTTGCATATGCGACCGTCAGCGGCATCCTTTTTAATACCTGCTGCCAGATAATGGCATAGCCAAACATGATCACAAAAACCAGACCAAACCAGAATACAAACTGTATGGAAAAAATATTATCTGTATAACCGGATGCAAGCTTCGAACACACCCCGCTTAAAGAACTGAACAGAAGACTTATATGTAACAGTAAAAACAGGCTCTTTTTTTCATTTATATAATTACTCATGCTATTTTCTCACAATCAGGATATAAATTCAATGCTAATTTTAGACAAAACCTCAGCCAGACGATTCTCACATCCCTGCAGGTTTTTCCCTGTCAGGATCACCTGTCCGAGCCTGTCTCTTCCGTTTTCATAATGGCGGATTTCATCACCCGGGCTCACATTAAAAGAAATATCTGCCAGATCCGGCTGCGGATTGTTTTCATTATGTATCTGTTTCAGGATTCCATCTTTATCAGAAGTAAAAATATGAGACAGAACTGCCGGTCTCAGGCTTTTCCCCGCAAACAGATTCTTTACATCCATATCCATGGCAAGCCTGACGATTGCTTCATAATAGTTTATCCCATAATAAAGCCCTGCAATTTCCGGCAGGCAGTTCCCTCCTGCCCTTCCCGTAATTTCAATCACATAAATCTTTCCGTCCTTCTCCATCAGATCGCAGTTTACAGGACAATTATCCATTCCAAGAGCATTCAGGGCCAGAATTACCTGACTGCGCACTTCTTCTCCGAGAGTTTTCTGCTTTCTGTATGGAATCGAATGTCCGATCGGTGTAGGCACAAACCCCGGATAATTTTCAATATTATTCGGAAGGCAATACAGAAGTTCCCCATCGCAGATCATTGCCTCACATCCCAGCATCTCGCCTTCAATAAATTCTTCCAGCAGACAATAATCTTTTCCAGTTGCTGTCATTGTATCTGCATAATGAGAGTAAACTTCTTCTTTTGTATTGCATCGAAAAATCCCTCTGCTTCCCATAAGATCTACTGCTTTAAGGATTACCGGGAATTTCAGGGTTCTGACTGCTGTTTCCAGTTCTTCTCTGTTTCGTATACAGATATGCCGCGCACAGTTTACGCCATTCCTTACAAACGCTTCTTTCATAAGATATTTATCTGAGCATAACTTTCCTGCTTCCGCCGAAAGCCCCTTAAGCCCCATATGTTCACAGACATATCCCACAGAGCGGATTCCCGCATCCAGACAACAGGTAGCAATTCCATTGATCTTATGTTTCTGCGCTGCCTCCAGAACAGCTTCCGGATCTGAGATATCTGTATAAGAACACTCATCTGCCAGTTGAAATCCCGGCCAGTCTCCCGGCGTACTGACAGCCACAGTTGCAATCCCCAGATCAGCGGCAGCCTTATACAGGGGAAGCTGAGAATAGCTTGCCCCAAGAATCATCAGTTTCTTCATTTCTATTTATCATCCTCCAGAAAATCAAAGAATAGCGGAAGACCTCCTGTATGGAGAAATAAAATATTTTTCCCTGTAATCTTCTGCTTTTTCAGATATTCCATCATACCATAAAAAGCCTTTCCTGTATATGTCATATCAAGAGGAATCCCATCACTGTCATAGACCTGTCGGATAGTCTGTGCTACTGCTTCGGAATAAGAAGCATACCCGCCTTCCATATATTCATCTATAAAATATATTTTCTGTTCCCAGTTCTCCGGCAGCATCTGTGAATAAAGTTCTGCATACTTTCGAACATTTCCGGCAATCACTTCTTTTCCGCGTTTCTCATTTCGGGACACGGAGATTCCTACGATTTTACAGTTATCTTCATATTTCAGGCTTCCTGCCAATAGACCGGACTGAGTAGCGTTGGTACTGGATGCAAGGAAAATATAATCGAAGAATGTATGATTTTCTTTCTCCCAGTTGTACAGTTCATCATATGTTTTCTCATAGGACCGCATAGGAATATGCTCATTTCCCTCACCCCTTGTATTTCCGTAAATATAATAGGGACGGTATCCTTTTTCCGTAAGTTCATCCATGGCTGTCTGCACAGCCTCTGCTATCGTCTGTTTGCCGCAACGGATTTCTCTGACTCCCATCCTGCGGATAATACGGCTGTTATTCGTCTCACAATTATCCTTAATATCTTCTGTGTTGTGAATCATATAACACGGAACAGACAACTGATGGCAGAGAGTTGCCAGTATCCTGCAGAGATTGGAATGATAATTCCCATAAATGATCATACTGTCACAGTGCTTCTCTTTCATATCCTCCACAAATTCCCGGGCAAACCGAACCTTATTCCCCCCGAAAGAAAACGGAAGCAGATCATCTCGTTTCATATAGAAATGATTTTCTTTGTCATAACTGCCCAGTTTCTGGACTGGTGTTTCAAATATCTGGATTGGATTCACTTCCGGTCCCGAATGCAGAAGTTTCTCCATTTCTTCCATAGAATCTGTCTGAAGAATATAAAATCCCGGTCTGCTTCCACTATCCACAATAGATGCTCCCTCCACAGCACTTTCCTGCACAATTTTTCTGACAGTCTGTGGATAATTTTCCTTTATCCGGTTCAGATTGTGGATTTCTTTCATATTCATCAGAAAACGTATGGCAGAAACATGCTGTTTCACATTCTTCTTTATCTGAGGCGGATTTCCGGCAGCTACATCTATTACCATGCCCACAAAATCCTGTCCGGAAGATAATGGCACAAGATCTGAGCCTATACAGTCACCGCCCATTCTTGAACCAATCTCAATAATTCTTACATTTCCGTCTCTGTCAATACGCAGCTCACTGTGCCCTGCGCCATTCTCCACTTTCAGGGCATCCAGTGCTGCAAAAACTGTTTTCCTGATTTTCTCTTTTATCTCCGGTTTCAATGGTGCAGGTTCCAGATGTCCGACTTCTATGTAATGAGGATTTCCTGTAGTATATTTCTTTGTGACAGCCAGAAGAGTGTGTCTGCCCTGATAACTGATCGTCTCTACACTGTATTCCGAACCTTTTATATATTCCTCTATGATTGCTTTCTTTTCAAAAGACTGTTCTATTGCCCTGGAAACTGCAGCCTGCAATTCCTCCTCACATTCTACTCTGGTAATCCCACGGCTTCCTGAACGGTCTGTGGGTTTCACAATGACCGGATAGCCCGGAACCTGTATTACGTCATTCTCCCCCACAACGCCAAAAAACGGAGTCCAGATCCCTGCCTTTAAAAATGCACTGCGCATCTGAAATTTGTTAGTGGAATTTTCAATACATTCTCTGCTGTTTCCCGGAAGTCCCAGTTTTTCTGCCAGATACTGTACTGTAATATTTGCCAGATCTGATCCTATGGTAGTGACTGCCTGCGGTCTGATCTGCCGACATATCTTCAGGATTTTTTCTTTTTCCGTAATGCTTATTTCATAAAAATAATCTGCATCTTTGGCTCCTGTCGCACCTTCTCTCCAGGCAAACACATGAGTTTCATATCCCATTTCATGAGCTTTCTGAATTAACGGTCTCTGAAAATCATTTGCACCTATGATCACAATTTTCTTCATATCCACTCTCCTCACATTTATGATTGCTATAGTTATTGTTTCTGTATTTCCATTTAAAAAAGACTCCGCAATTATAAGAGTCTTTTTTGTCAGGTTACTTCTATTTCTTTTTATACTGTTTCATGCAGACACCTGCGGAATTGAAGACAGATACTACTTTCCTGGAACTGGTCAGCGTAATGTTCTCGGCACGTGTTCCTGAAACTGCAGAACTGCCTTTAAAGAAATAGTATTTCTTACCTTCCAGTGTCAGCCATCCTTTATATGCTTTTCCATTTTTCTGAAAATAATAAGTATGAACTTTTCCATTCTCATTTACCTGCGTCATTCCGCTCTCATACCTGACACCATCACTTCCGAAATAGTAAATATCTCCATTTGCTCTGGTCACCCGGCGGTTTTCATACATATAACAGTATTTTTTGTTAAACCAGTAATACTTCCCGTCTACTTTTTTCATACCTTTGAGAGCATAACCGTCTGTGCCAAAATAATAGGTTTTGCCATTTATAGTTTCCCATTTATCTGATACACGATCACCATCTTCATCAATGAAATAGTATTTCTCATCTTCTTCATACAGACCACTCTCTATTTTATCCTGCCCGTTTGAAACAACTGGTTTTTTTGATGGAACATAATCAGACGCCTGTTCTTTTCTCGGTGTGACTTTTTTTGTATAATCTACATATCCAAAATTAACATCAACATCATTACCTGCCGGTATTCCGGCTACAAGTCCGCTGGTACTGTTCAGTCCGCTTTCAGTATTTCCATCTGTACATTGCCAGATAGTATAATTATATCTGTCTTTGTCCGGTGCCTGGATTGTATCTCCATATCTTGCGATCCATACATCAATTCCCGATAAAAGAGACCAGTCTATATAATTATCATACCAGTTTGTATTACAGTATACCATTGGATAGTATCCCGCCTTGCGGACCTCATTGCAGAAGGCAAGTGCCATCTGAGAAACTTTTTTTGGTGAAAGATTACTTGCTTTGGCATATTCCAGATCAAATACAACCGGATAGGAGACTTTATATCCCTGCATTTTCTCAATTGCATACTGTGCCTCCTTTAATGCCGTTTCAGCAGATAAAGCCGTACTGTATACATAGGTTCCTACAGGTACTCCTGCCTGTTCCGCTTTTATCATATTAGACTCATAAATATAATCATAATGATTCAGACCATAAGAAATACGGACAAATGCAAAATCAATGTCTGATTTCTTTACCTTTGTCCAGTCAATATTCCCCTGCCATTCAGAAACATCTATTCCTCTTGTGATAGCTCCCGGGATAACTTTGCCGCTTCCATTATAGCAGACTCCGTTTATCTTCTTCCATGCTTTAGCATTTACTTTGCTTCTTCCCTTATCTGCAGCCGCGCCTCCTGCTGCCGGTACCATTTCCTCTTCAGCTACTGTATCACGCCTGTCATAGTGTGGATTTGCCATTACCGGAGATGCATATGATCCCACTGTAATCGTGGCCGCCATCAGACAGGTCATAAATTTTTTTGTGATTTTTCTGTTCATCCTCTTCTCCTGTTCATACTTTTTTGCTGACACTTTTTCACTTTTTATGTAACTGTTCATTTTCTCCTCTGTCAGGAACTGCTGAATAGTTACTTTTTTATTACAATTTTATTAATACATTATACACGTCCCGTTACCTGTCTGCAAGTCGTGTCCTGTCTTAAATCAAATATTTTAAGAAACGCATCAGGAAAATATCCTGATGCGTTTCTTTACATCCCCATCACTGCTTATTGCTCTTCATAACTCCCGCAGGGGACTTACTTGATTCAGTTAAACCGCCGGGTCTGTCGGATCGTAATTTCCAGCTCCTCTTAATGGAGTCAGAGGTTTCTTTCCAAGAGGTCCCTTTAAGGCATCATCAGCCTTATAAGCACCGTCAAAAATGTAAATAACCGATCCGTTACAGTTATAATATACCCATTTTGCATCGCCAACGCAGACTCTGATACATCCGTGTGATGCCGGATATCCCAGTTTATTGTATTCACCTGCCGGAAGGTTGAAAGAGTTCGCCTGACCACACGCTACAGAATGAACAAAGATTCCTCCCTGACCAGCTCTGTCTACATGAGTTCCATACTGTCCCCATGACGGTCCCATCAACGGCTGCCATCTTGAACTTCTGCTCAGTGTAAATCTTCCTGTAGGCGTCGGTGTGCCAGGTAATCCTACTGATACACGGATTGTCTTCACCGGAATTGTTCTGGCCGAATCGGCAAAAATCGTCATAACACCATTAGTTCTGTCTACCTGTACAGTATACGGTCCGGTATATCTGCTGGTCAGATCTGTGATACGGTTTCCATTTTTGTCAAAGTAATACAGCATACCATCGATCCACTTACTTGTATTAGTCACAAATCCTGTTCCATCCGGATTAATATACTTCACAGTATTTGCCGCATTACTTATAACAACCCAGCCTGTTCTGAATACTCCGTTTGAATCAATATAACCATTTACACCATTACGGGCCGCAAACAAGTTAGTCTGAACTACATAATCTTTCAGATAATAATACTTTTTATTAAATTTTTTCCATCCGTTTTTATACAGGCTTCCTGTGGAAGATGCGATATACCATTTCTTTTTATAACGCACCATAGTGTTTTTGTATACTTTACCTTTATGTTCTGCAGCAGAAGAAACTTCAAACAGATAACCCTTACCATTAATTTCCACAAAACCACTTGCCAGTTTTCCTGACGGCATGAAATAGTATCCATTGGATGTCCATTTATCAGTATAATGATTTCCATTGGCATCAAAATAGAACCATCCGATAAACTTGCCCTTTGTATTTGTTATTGCATTCCATCCATGTTTCTCAACTACACGTCCGGCTACACTTCCAAAATAGTAATAATGGGTTCCTACTTTTGCCCATCTCTTTTTCCATGTAGCTCTTTTGCCGCTTGATCCGAAGTAATATCTGTAATTACCAAATTTAACCATTGCATTTTTATAAATGATACCATTACTGTCCGAACCATAGTAAGCACCGTTGGAAGCTTTCTTAAGCTTTGACTTAAGAACATAACCATTGCCATCAAGCAGATATGTAGGTGTATCTGTACCAAGTCTTGTAGCTATCACGCCACGTTTATAATATTTACCCACATTTGCAGGATTACTTCCCATCTGATAATATAACCAGCGTTCTCCTTTTTCATCATCTGCACGGCGCCATCCCTCATGGAACATTCTTCCGGGGATTATACTGTCTTCTTCAAAATAATACAGATTTGATTCTCCATTAACAGTAAGAGTGATATCACCGGTTCTCGGTTTACCATCTTTATCTAGGCAGTAGTACTCATCATCAATCTTAAAATAACCGGTATAAGTGTCTGCTGCTTTTGCTTCTTTCTCAAGCTGCTCTACTGTTTTCAGTTTACCGTCTTTGTCATAATACTGAAAGACAGTTCCTGTCCATTTCCACTCATTCCTTACCTGCTGACCTACAGTAGATGTATAAGGTGTAACAGTCTCACCCTCGCAGCCACTATAAATGACAGCATCATCTGTTTCTGTAAAATACATAAGATCTGCTGAAGTTTCCGCAGCCCCATCAGCAAGAACTACCGTCCCATCATCTTTAAGCTGCACTTCAGCCTGTCCGGTTACAAGAAAACCGTTTTCATCAAACAGATAATATCCTGTATGGCTCTCTCCCTTATACACTGTATTGATCTTTATGATTCCATCCATTACTGTATAGAAATCATCCTTTCCGGATGCATCCGTATCCGGTAAAGTTGTATCTGCAGTATTTGCTGTATCTGCGGCATTTGCTGTGTCTGTAACAACATCTGCATCTGACGCACTGGTTGTATCTTCTGCCACATCTGTATCTGACGCATTCGCTGTGTCTAATATAACATCTGCATCTGTTATCTCTGTGTTTGCAGAAGCTGCATTCTCTGTTCCTTCTTCAGAAACATCTGCCTTATTTTCTGAGTCCGCATTACCTGCTTGCTGTTCGTTTGCAACAGGAGCTGTCTTTTGGTGTTTCTGAAGCTTAAACTCATTTCCCTCACGGATCCAGTCTTCTGCATTTACCACAAGTGCTCCTGACGCATCTGCTGTCACTGCCTCTGACGTTGCTGACGTTATCTGAGCAGATGCCGGTGTTTCAGTACCGTCTGCTGTTGCAGAGAAGACATCCTCTGTCTGATCCTGAGGTGCTGTCTGCTCCTCTCCGGAAGTGAAGATGTCTTCAGTCACTTCTGTTTCCTGCTGCTCAGTATCATTTACTTCTTCTGACTGCTGTACAATTACATTGTCATCTCCGTCAGGAGAAGTAAATACCGCTGCTCCGGCTTCACTGACAGTTGCCATTGTCATAATCAGACTCAATGTAACTGCAACTACTCTTCTTTTCACAATAATATCCTCCTCTTTTACTTTATATTGTTACTGTCCAACTGGTGCACCGACAAGATTGTTACAAGAATCAACTTATCGTCACACTGTACACTGTCCGCATAATAGTTATATATTTACTCTCATCACTGAAAACGCCTCTCGACAGATTCCTGCCTGTGCTCAACAATTATAAATAATCTGCTATTGTGCGAAAAATGTAGGAATGTCCAGCAGCTTTAGATTTTATAACAGTTTTTAAGATTTCTTTACTGCCTATTCTCCCAATCCACTGTCAATAGCTCCTGCCAGGTTATCCAGTGCCTTCTGTTCATCAGGACCCTCGCAGAAAATTTCTATCTCATCTCCACATTTTACACATGCTCCGAGCACACTCAGCACACTCTTGGCATTGGCCATTCCTCCTCCATATGCAAATGTGATCTGTGACTGATATTTCATTGCCTCATTACACAAAATCCCCGCAGGCCTCAAATGAAGGCCTGTGGGATTCTTAACTGTTACTTTTCTGTTAACCATTTCCATGTTCCTCTTATCACTTACTGCTGTCATCTGCAGCTGTTCCGGATGAGATCACAACTTCCGTAGTCACATCTTCTACTGTCTCATATCCATCAGGCAATACAATCTTAACAGGAACTTCATAATCCCCTTCCTTTTTACCATCCAGATCTATAGATGCCTTAATATCTCTCTCAGAATCCAAATCATCCATATCCTCAGTATCTGATTTAATACGGACTGCTATCTGCGCTGTTACAAATGTCACCTGCAGATCATCCGGTTTATTCCTTACCTCGATATTCTTGGTCGGAACATCAAACTCACGGCTTCCTTCCGGCAGAATACTTACTGTCACCCATACATCTTCACTGGAATCGCTGGTCAGTTTCACATTATCGGGAAGCAGATTTTTAATATTGATTTTTTTCTCAACATCCTTCGATTCACCGGAAATATCTATGCTGTCTGACGGTATCGTGATCACATTATCATTTGCAGCCAGACTCTCCAGACCTTCTATGCTACCTGCAACACTGATCGTATCAGGAACTGTCTTTACAATACCTGCCTGATACCCTTCTGCCGGTGTTCCGACATATCCGGCTGAAATCCCTACTCCCTGCCGGATCTTCCAGAGTTTTGCCGTTACTACAACCTTTGCATTATTCTCAATCCTCAGGGAATTCATTTCAGAATCAGAAAGGACTTCCTGATTTTTATCAATAATCGTAAGATTGGCATCCTGTGTAAAATCCTGGGTATTTCCATCCAGATCAATTGCAGCATTTACCTTATCTATTTTATTTATCAGAGTCTTGGGTCCTGTAATTCTTACTTTCTCAGGATTAGCTGTAAGGCTTCCCACCTCATAATCCTTGCCCGGCTTTGTATCCCCACGACTGACATTGACCACAAATTCCTGAGTTTCTTTCTCATCAAGGTTTACACTCAGATTCTGTGGAGTAACTTTAATGTCATTTGCAGATACACCGGGTGTGGAACAATTTACTGTAATCGGAACCATTACCGGATTTGTATCCAGGCTGACTACCTGCTGCAGATCAGCTGTTGCAGAGATATCCGTAATTTTAATTTTATCCCTGACCTTCTTCGTTGCAGTAATAGCAATTTTCACGTTATCCTGATTCTGCTCCGGCATACACATTTTTCCGATCGTATCTGACGATTCTACATATTCTTTATTTATCAGTTCTACATCATTGATAGTATAATAATTGGTTCCTATGGGATTATCAATATTCATGACAATCAGCCACACTACGACAGCAACAGCGACAGACATGATTTTAAGAGGTATGTTATCCGTTATTTTTCTCTTCTTCATGTTTCATTCTTCCTTTCAGTAAATGACGAAGTTTGCTGTTGTCTACTACTTGTTTGTTCTGTGCTTTCACAAGAATTTCTCTGAGGCCTGCACTGGTCAGCCCTCTGGTCAGCCTTCCATTCTGCGCTACGGAAACCTGTCCGGTCTCTTCAGACACGATGATCGTAACGGAATCTGTCTGTTCACTGATACCCACACCGGCTCTGTGCCGTGTTCCCAGTTGTTTGCTTAATTCCATGTTATCTGACAACGGAAGATAACATGTTGCGGCCACAATCCTGTTCTCTCTCACGATCACCGCACCATCATGAAGAGGAGTATTATGTTCAAATATATTAATCAAAAGCTGACTTGTAAGGATTGCATCCAGATTAATACCTGTTCTGATATAATCGGTAAGCAGTTCATTCTGTTCAATAACGATCAGAGCTCCCGTCTTAACCTCTCCCATATCAAAACAGGCCCTTACCAGCTCACTGATTGTCTTATCAGTAAATCTCTCCTTTACTTCCTTGCCCGCGTCAAATGGTATCAGTGCCGCCATAATTTTCTTCTTTCCCAACTGTTCCAGAACTTTTCGGAGTTCAGGCTGAAAAATGACGATCACGCCTACTATCAGTGTACTTGCAAGATTTGAAAAAATCCAAAGGATTGTATTCATCTTGAAAATATACGCAACAAGAATAAACAGGAGAACAACCAGAATACCCTTTAACAGGGTATACGCATGAGTATATTTGATCCATATCATAAACTGATACACAAAAAATGCGATCAACGCAATCTGTATAATATCTATGATACCAATTTTAGGAAATGCCATTCTTGTCAATATATCTATCAGATTTCCTGATATATCCGTCATACTGTTCTCCTTCCTTTATTATTTTATGAAATTGATCTGGAGCGTGTTTGAATAAACAGATCCTTTTTTACAGATTCTTTAATGATTCTTCCAGTTTCTTCTCGAAATCGACATCATTCATATCAGAATTTCTTTCTACAGGTGCTGCCTCTTCCGGTATCTGTACCTCATCTTCATCACCGTGGAAAATAGGATTTGCATAAGAAACAACTTTCTCCGGTGCAGGCCTGTCAGCCGCTTCCGTATCTCCGTTGATCTTCTTAATACTTCTCTCCGAAGTGGCAACTGATGCCTTCGGTACTGCCTTAACATAATAATAATATTCATCATCCTCGTATTCCAGCCGTTCAGTACGACTGTAGTCTCCACCGAATACGAAAAATTCCAGCAACAACCCTATCACAACGGAAATCACAGTATAAATAATCTGTGCAATTACATTAATATTAAGTCCGAAATAAAATCCACCGGCCAGAATTACCAGCACATATACTACCCCACCTGCGACAATGGCAATTCTCCATGCATAATCAAAGGAACGGGTACGGATAAGATTTACAAGTAAAATAACTACAATAAAGGCAATCACTGTGATCCACATGCCCCAGTTCTGAACGATTCCATCTGCCAGAAGCTTCAGTTTATCAGCCATAATAACATCTGAATTCTCCAGCAATTTGTGCTGCACACGTATAAACCTGATAAAATAATAAAGAATAACGCCGCAGCCTGCCGGAAGTGCAGATGATGCACTGCACAGAAGTCCGCTGCCAACAGGAAGAAGTGCCGGGACACTGAATCCAAATGAAAGCGGCGTAAATACCAGAACCAGATTATTTCCCGCACTGAATCTCAGAAATAAAATTGTCATAAACAGGATCAGCACAAGCATAAATCCCGCAACCTCAATCCCGACTGCATAACTATGTGCGATCATAAGCACAAATCCGACAAAAATCATTACGCCGGAAGGCAGTATAGAACAGATCAGAGCCAGAATAAGCACAATAAATATATTATTAAGCTGTGTCATATAGCCCATATTTGCATTGATCCACAGAAAATATACCAACGCCAGAACAAAACGCAAAAACGGCAGGATATAAATTTCATACTGACCATACAGGTTTTTTATTTTCTGTTTTAATTCGAGTAATGCTGTCATTTTTTATATCCTCCTGAAACTCCTCTTGCTGAAGATTTTTTCTCTTCACGGCTGTATATTTTATTTAACTGCGTAAGTTCCTCATAGTAATTCTTTACACTCTTCTTCGCTTTACGGTACTTAATTGTGTATTGGATATATGTCAGCACCGAAAAAAGTACCAGAACTATCACATAGCCCACAACCGCTTCTATTCCAATTGAAACAAGGTTCATCTTATGAATATTATCTATCAGATATTCGCCAAAATACACAGCTATACCAGCCAGAACCAGACAATAGCTGATCGTCACAAGAAAAAAGTTCTTGATCATCGCAAGTCCGATATAGTCACTTCTGTAATACCTGCTGACCGGAAGATATTTCTTTCCTTCCCCCTGTTCATACATGGCAAGTCTGTTCATGATCTTTATCTTTTCTTCATTTAACATAAACTACTCCTTACTGTATGCTTTTCCTTTCGTCATAAGTTGATATCCGTGGACTATTGTACAGATACATCCTGTTTCCGTCCTCAATATCATGATATAATCATACATATTAATTGTAACATATATCATTATTTATGGAAAGTATTTTTTCTCATGTCCTTCCTATACAGACTGTAAGAAAATAAACATTTTCCGCGCCTTTTTTCTTCAGACAGGAGGCCATGGCATCTATGGTGCTTCCTGTTGTATAAACATCATCGATCACCAGAATATCCTTACCTCTGACATCTTCTGACACTGCAAAAGCCTTCTCCAGATTCTTTCGCCTCTGTAAAGCATTTAATTTCTTCTGAGATTTTGTCTTTATAACCTTTCTCACCAGATTCGTATCAGTCATGATCCCTGTATAACAACTGAGCTTCTCTGCAAGATACGCAGCCTGGTTAAACCCTCTCATCCTCTCCTTTGATCTGTGTACAGGCACAGGCACGATCAGATCCGGGTTCCATTCCCGCAGTTCTTTCTGCGCATATCTGTACATTGCTCTGGCATAAAAGTCACCATATTCTCTGCATCCATAATACTTATATCTGGTAACAGATCTTCTCATGATTCCATCATAAACAAAAATACCCCTTCCCTGTTCGTACACATGTCTGTGCTTCTGACAGTCTCTGCAGTATTCTCCTGTTTCTATGGGCTTTCCACATTTGTAACATCTGGGATGACCAATTGGACGAAGTGCTTTCTCACATTCCGGACAGATCATCCTTCTCTGATCCTTCAGAATCTTCTGACAGACCGGACAGCATCTCGGATAAAAAATATCCGCAACTATATTCAGGAGCCGTTTCATTTTCATTTCCTTTCACTATTTTACTCTCTGTTTTGCTATCCTCTGTATTTCTGTTTTTCTCATATTATCGGAATAAATTTTTTTGTTATTATTCAGTCATAGATCACAGTCTGCAATATCATTCTTCACCATCTGTATTATTATCCCCTGTAGTCTCACTCAGTTCTCTGATCCGTTCATCCAGTGCACTGTAT
>ENA-ORMO01000427-ORMO01000427.1-human-gut-metagenome-genome-assembly--contig:-NODE-427-length-59605-cov-5.260319_pt1 | contig 59605 bp, 58 predicted proteins | sample MGYA00242106_ERZ509001 | MGnify/ENA primary metagenome ERZ509001 (study PRJEB26280, sample SAMEA2338736) | human gut metagenome | biome: human gut; feature: human-associated habitat; material: faeces...
TCTTGAGATAATCCATGCTTTTTCCTTAAATAAAGTAATTTTTCACTTAATGTCATTATAAAAACCTCCTTAGCCTTATGATAAAAGAATACCTTTTATTGCAGTTGCATTCTACCATATCAGCATGGAATATCCGCAACCTTAAGTTGCATTGTTTAAATATCGTCATTGTACATTTCTAAGTTAGCATTTTTCTTTTTACATAAGGCTCCATATTAAAATTCTACTGTAAACATTACACCTGTTTCTGTATTATTTAGCCGATACTGAAATCCATGAAGCTCCAGAATCGTCTTTACAAGGTACAGCCCCAGGCCGCTGCTGCCGGTGGACTTGTTCCGGGATTTTTCCACCCGGTAAAAAGGCGTGAACAGCACGGGCAGATCTTCCTCCGGGATAGAAGTGCCGGTATTGGTTACAGTCAGGGAAGAAGGCGTGAGATGGATAAAGACCTCCGCGCCCTCCGGCGAATGACGGATGGCGTTGCTCAGGATATTGTGAATGGCTGCGTATTTGATAACAATCTGCCTTGTATTGCAGAAAAAGAAATAGTAGCAGTTTCTTCTGTTGTAGATGAACTGATGCATTATATGGTAACAGAACAGGGATGCTATTTGGCTTCTAAAGAAGAACAGGATGCATTAACTGCAGTAGTTCTTGCAGGAGGTCGCCTAAATAGAAAATGTGTGGGAAGAGATGCAAAAACACTTCTTTCCATGATTGGTGTAGAAGTACCGAATAATATCCGCTGTATTACATTTGAAGGACCGAAGGAACATCCTCTGATTGCAGAAGAGCTGATGATGCCGATTCTTGGAGTTGTAAGAGCGAAAGATTTTGATGATGCGGTAGAACAGGCAGTATGGCTGGAACACGGCAACAGACATTCTGCTCACATCCACTCTAAGAATGTAGATAACATTACAAAATATGCAAAAGCAATCGATACAGCAATCCTTGTGAAAAACGGACCGTCCTATGCAGCCCTTGGATTCGGCGGAGAGGGATATTGTACGTTTACGATCGCAAGCAGAACTGGCGAAGGACTTACAAGCGCAAGCACATTCACAAAAAGAAGACGCTGCGTAATGACAGACAGCCTGTGCATTCGCTAGAAGGATGCAGACAGTTTCGTCAGGTAGTATAAATAGGAGGAAACAAACATGGAAATGAATTCAGCAAGTGTGGAAGCAGTTGTAAAACAGGTTCTGGAAAGCATGCTGGAAGGTAAATCAGCAGTAAAAGCACCTGTAGCAAAAGCAAACACAGGAAGCAATGAAATTCCAAAGACAGCACACGTAGCAATGCTGACAGCTCTGGAAAATTATGAAGTAAAAGAATTCCCAATGCCGGAAGTTGGTGACGGAGACATTCTTGTAAAAGTAGAAGGATGTGGAATCTGTGGAACAGATGCACACGAATTCAAAAAAGATCCATTTGGACTGATCCCGGTAGCTCTTGGTCACGAGGGAACAGGTGAGATCGTAAAAATGGGTAAAAATGTAAAAGCAGACAGCGCAGGAAAACCATTAAAGGTTGGAGACAAAGTTGTTACTTGTATGATCTTCAAAGACAATCCGGACATCACAATGTTCGACCTGAATAAACAGAACGTAGGTGGAGCGGATGTATATGGACTGCTTCCAGATGATGATATCCATCTGAATGGATGGTTCTCAGATTATATCTTGATTCGCGAAGGATCTACAGTATTTAATGTAAGCGACCTGGATCTGAAATCCAGAATCCTGATCGAGCCTTGTGCAGTATTGATCCATGCGGTAGAGAGAGCAAAGACAACAGGAATCTTAAGATTCAACAGCAGAGTTGTTGTTCAGGGATGTGGACCAATCGGTCTGATCTGTATCGCAATTCTTCGTACAATGGGTATTGAGAACATCGTAGCAGTTGACGGAGAGCAGAAGAGACTTGATTTTGCAAAGAAGATGGGGGCAGAAAAATCTGTAAACTTCAAAGATTTCCAGGGAGTAGAAGCTCTGGCAAAAGGAGTAGAAGATGCATTTGGAGGATATCCGGCAGACTTCGCATTCCAGTGTACAGGATCACCGATTGCACACGCAAATATCTATAAATTCATCAGAAATGGTGGAGGGCTTTGTGAACTTGGATTCTTCATCAATGGTGGAGATGCAACAATCAACCCACACTTCGACCTGTGTTCAAAAGAGATCACATTGGTAGGATCCTGGGTATATACTTTAAGAGATTATGCAACAACATTTGATTTCTTAAAGAGAGCAAAAGGAATCGGACTTCCAATCGATGAGCTGATCACACATGAATACCCATTGGAGGAGATCAACGAAGCTCACAGAACAAATCTTGCAATGGAAGGCCTGAAGATCGCTATTATCAATAAATAGTGACGGCCATTCCAGAGAAGGAGAATGGATATGGCAGAAGCAGTAGGCATGCTTGAAGTTTTCGGTCTGGCAACAGCCTTTGCGGCAGCGGATGCTGGCTGCAAGGCAGGAAACGTCTGGCTGGAGAATTTTGATAAAAACAAACCGGGCAATGCAGATGAATTACCGGTACCGCTGATCGTGATGATCAAGTTTCGAGGAAGTGTCTCTGACGTGCAGGCAGCGCTGGAAGCGGCAAAAGCCAAAGCAGAGCAGCTGGCAGGTGTTGTGAATGAATATGAGATTGCAAGACCGACAGAGGATACGGAAAAGATGTTGAAGATCAGCGCGTTCGACAAAGGAACACCACACAAAATAAACAAAGAAGAGATTGAAGAGATTTAGGAGGATTTAAAAATGGCAATGGCACAGCAGGCATTAGGAATGGTAGAAACAAGAGGACTTACAGCAGCAATCGAAGCAGCAGATGCAATGACAAAAGCAGCTGAGGTAACATTAGTAGGAACAGAAAAAATCGGATCTGGACTGGTAACAGTTATGGTTCGCGGAGATGTTGGAGCTGTAAAAGCAGCTGTTGAAACAGGAGCAGATGCAGCAGGAAGACTTGGAGAATTAGTAGCAACACACGTAATCCCAAGACCACACAACGATGTAGAAAAAATCCTTCCAACTGTATAATTAAGGACTACAGAAAGTAAAGGAGAAGTCTCATGGGACAGTGTTATGGATTTTTTGAAATCCCGAGTGTAACAGCGGCTATCGATGCTGTCGATATTATGTGTAAAACCGCAGATGTTGAGATGATCACCTGGGAGAAAAAACTCGGCGGACGTCTTGTGACGATTATTATCCGTGGCGATGTATCCGCTGTAACACAAGCCATTGAAGCTGCCGCAGCGAATGGAATCAAAGAGCCGGTATGTTATACGGTGATTCCGAGTCCCCATGAAGAGATCATCAAATTGATTAATAAGAGCGTCAATCGGATACGTTAGGAGGCAGCCCTTATGGCAGAGGAAAAGAAACCGGCAGAGAAGGAAAGTGCAAAGACAACTGCAAAGCCTGCCGCAAGAAAGAAAACAACTGCAGCCAAAGCGCCGGCCAAAACGGTACAGAGAGTAAGGAAGAGCGCGAAAAAGGCAGAGCAGGCGGAAACAAAAGTAGAATTGAAGGAGGAACGAAGAATGGCACAGGAAGCATTAGGAATGGTTGAAACTAGAGGTCTTGTAGCATCTATTGAAGCAGCAGATACAATGTTAAAAGCTGCAAATGTAGTTTTGGTAGGAACAGAAAAAATCGGTTCCGGACTGGTAACAGTAATGGTTCGTGGAGACGTTGGTGCTGTAAAATCTGCAGTAGAATCAGGTGCAGAAGCAGCAGGAAGACTTGGTGAATTAGTGGCAACACACGTAATCCCAAGACCACACACAGACGTAGAAAAAATTCTTCCGGCAATCAAATAAGTTTTGGTTTCAAAAAAATGCCCGAATCATTTCAGTCAGCGGTAACGGTTGTAAATGAGAGCATATGCGAGCGGATCAGCTCGCATATGTTCTTGTGCTACAGCCGGATTTAAGGGCGGGCATGCATTGATGAGGAGAATTAATATGGACAATAATAATGTAGCTTTGATTACAAAGATGGTTCTGGAAGCTGTAGAAAAACAGAAATCTTCCGAAAAAGAACCGGGATATCTGGTTCCGGTAGGGGTATCTGCAAGACACATTCATCTGACACAGGAGCATGTGGAAGCATTATTCGGACCAGGATATCAGCTGACGAAGAAAAAAGAACTGATGGGCGGACAGTTTGCCTCCAATGAGACAGTTACAATTGTCGGTCTGAAGCTCAGAGCAATCGAAAATGTAAGAATTCTGGGACCTGTAAGAAGCAAATCTCAGGTTGAGGTTTCTGCTACAGATGCAATTAAACTTGGAGTGAAGGCTCCGATTCGGGAATCCGGTAATGTTGCAGGAAGTGCACCGATCGCAGTTGTCGGACCAAAAGGTGCGATTTATCTGAATGAAGGATGTATCATTGCAAAACGACATATTCATATGCCGCCGAAAGACGCAATGGCAGCCGGAGTGCATGACGGGGATGTGGTATCCGTGCAGGCGGAGAATGAAAGAGGCACTGTTTTCAATCATGTACAGATCCGTGTGGATGACAGCTTTACGCTGGAGATGCATATCGATACTGATGAAGCGAATGCAGCGAAGATTGCGACTGGACAGACTGTAAGAATTATAAAATAGATACTTACATTAGAAAATCGCAAGAGGAAGTGAGGAAAGTATGATAGCAGGAAAAGTAGTAGGAAGTGTTATCTCGACACGGAAATGTGAAAATTTGGTCGGCAATAAATTCATGATAGTGGATGTGCTGGATCATATGCAGACATCTGGAAAACAACTCATTGCGATTGACAAGATCGGAGCGGGAATAGGAGAGTATGTGCTGGTGGCACAGGGCAGTGCGGCACGGATTGGCTGCGGCATGAGCGATGCTCCTATTGATGCAGCGATCGTTGGAATTATTGACGATGGAACAGGACTGGAGTAGTGAAATTATGGATATGAAAGAATTAAGCAGCATATTGCAGCAAAACGGAATTGTTGGTGCAGGTGGTGCAGGATTCCCGACTTATGCGAAACTGGATCAGCGTGCAGAAACAATTATCCTGAACTGTGCAGAATGTGAGCCACTACTGAGATTACATAGACAGTTATTGGAAAAATATGCGCGTGAGATTGTGGATACATTTCACCTGGTAGGCCAGGCTGTAGGCGCAAAAGAAGTCATTATCGGAATCAAAAAAGCATATAAGCAGACAATTGAGGCAGTCGAGAGTGTAATCGGAGAATATCCGGAAGTCAGACTGGGACTGCTGGATGAAGTATATCCAGCAGGTGATGAGGTTGTTCTGATTTACGAAGTGACAGGAAAGGTCGTACGTCCGGGAGGACTTCCGATCGAGAGCGGCGTTGCGGTATTCAACGTTGAGACGATCTACAACGTATGGCGCGCTATGAATCAGCAGACTCCTGTTGTAGATAAACTGGTATCCGTTGTTGCCGAGGTAGAGCATCCGGTGACAGTTCGTGTACCGATTGGAACTACAATCGAGGAAGTCGTGGCACTTGCAGGTGGAACAACTGTAAAAGATCCGGTATATTTTATCGGAGGACCGATGATGGGATTCATCGGAAGCGGTTCGCAGCCGGTTACGAAAACAACCAATGCGGTACTGGTATTGCCGCAGGATCATTATCTCGTAAAGAGAAAAAGAAGCAAATCTTCCATTGACATGAAACGTGCGGCTGCATGCTGCTGTCAGTGTTCAATGTGTACAGATTTATGTCCAAGACATCTGCTTGGACACCCGATTCAGCCACACTTGTTTATGCGTGCGGCAACATGCAAAGACGTTCAGCAGCCGAATATCTTTATCAATACATTCTTCTGCTGTTCATGTGGTGTCTGTGAGTTATATTCCTGTCCGCAGGAGCTTTCTCCTAGAACACTGATGCTGGAATACAAAAACGGACTTCGTGCGAACGGACTTCGTGCGCCGGAAGTGACAGCAGTACCGGTAGGAGAAGAAAGATCTTACAGAAGAGTTCCGATGGAACGTCTGATGTCAAGACTGGACTTGACAAAATATAACAAAGAAGCTCCGCTGGATGAATCCGTGATCCCTGTAAAACGAGTGAAGATCATGTTGAGTCAGCATATCGGAGCGCCTGCTTCCTGTGTTGTAAAACCGGGAGATATGGTAGTCAAAGGACAGATGATCGCAGAACCGGCAAAGGGCTTAAGTGTTGGAATCCACGCTTCTGTCAATGGTCTGGTAAGCGAAGTAAATGAGAAATATGTAGTCATAGAGACACAGGAAGGACGTGCAGATAATGAGTAAGGCAATTGGAATGGTAGAATATAAGACTACTTCAGCAGGTGTCGTAGCGGCAGATTCTATGGTAAAAACTTCTGAAGTAAGCATTATCGAAGCGCAGACCGTATGTCCGGGAAAATACATTGTAATTATTACAGGAGATTTAAGTGCAGTAACTTCTGCTGTTGACAATGCAAAAACAATGCATGGAAAACATCTGATCAACAGTTTTGTACTTGGTAATCCGCATGAATCCATTTTCCCTGCAATTTATGGAGCTGCAGAAATCAAGGATGTATCAGCACTGGGTATCATTGAGTCCTATGATGCATCTTCGATCATCGTGGCAGCGGATGAAGCTGCAAAAACAGCAATCGTTGATCTGATCGAAGTACGCCTTGCAAGAGGTATGTGCGGAAAATCTTATCTGATGCTGACAGGTGAGGTTGCTGCTGTAGAAGCTGCGATCGACAGAGCAAAAGAAGCAGTATCTGACGATGGTATGTATCTGGATTCTGCAGTGATCGCACATCCGGATGCACAGATTCGCGACGCAATTTTATAATTAAGAATTCAGCCATGACAAGTATCAGAAAACAGAGGACGTCCAGATTAGAGGATCCTGTTTTCTGATATTTGTATACGGCAATAACAAAGGTTTTGAGACAGAATTTATCAGGAGGCAACACGATGCTGGCAATTGAAAGACGTAATGAAATTCTGGAAAAACTACAGACCGACCGGAGGGTAGTCGTGAGTGAGTTAAGCCAGATTTATGAAGTGTCAGAAGAGACGATTCGAAGAGATCTGGATAAGCTTGTGAATGATGGCTACGCAATCAAGAGCTACGGCGGTGCTGTGATTAATGAGAATATGAATATAGATCTGCCTTTCAATATCAGAAAGAACCGCAATGTGATCGGAAAACAACGGATTGCAGAGCTGGTGGCAAAGATCGTACAGGATGGAGACAGCATTATGCTGGATGCGAGTTCTACCGCAGTTTATATTGCAAAAGGACTGAAAGATAAAAAGAATCTGACGCTGATCACCAATTCAATGGAAATTGTGATCGAGCTTTTGGATATGTCAGATTGGAGGGTATTATCTACCGGCGGAGTATCAAGAGAGGGATCGTTTGCCCTTGTGGGAACCCAGACGAACCGGATGCTTCAGTCGTATCATGCAGACAAAGCAATTATTTCGTGCAAAGGCCTGGATATGGCAGCAGGACTTACAGATTCTGATGAACTTCTTGCAGATAACAAACGAACAATGCTGGAAAATGCCAAGGAGCGCATCCTTGCAATTGACAGCAGTAAGTTTGGGGCGACAGCCTTTATGACGGTCGGAAGATTGAAAGATATTACAATGATCGTAACGGATGAAAAGCCCGAGATGAAGTGGCTGAAAGAATTCAAAAAGTTGGGGATAGAGTGTATCTATCCAGAATAGAGGAAGGACGCTATGAAGAGCTTTGATATAAAAACAAAAGTATACTTTGGGGACAATGCATTAGACCGTCTTTCAGAGATCCCATATAAAAAAGTACTGGTTATTACAGATCCGTTTCTGGCACAGAGCAGTATGATCAATCTGATCACAGATCCATTGAAAAAAGGGCATATTGAGTATGACATTTTTCAGGATGTTGTGCCGGATCCGCCGATTGAAAAAATCAGTGAAGGCGTAAAAAAATTACTGGCGTATAAACCGGAAGCAATTATCGCAGTGGGTGGGGGGTCTGCCATTGATTCTTCCAAATCAATCCGGGAATTTGCAGTGCGGATCGAGCACTACGGCGATGTAGGGCTGATCGCGATTCCGACGACAAGCGGTACTGGTTCAGAGGTGACTTCCTTTGCAGTTGTATCGGATCCGGCAGAGCAGAGAAAATATCCGCTGGTATCCAGAGATCTGACACCGGATGAGGCAATTCTGGATGCAGAGCTGGTAAAGAGTGTACCGCCTGCAGTTACAGCAGATACCGGAATGGACGTGTTTACCCATGCGCTTGAGGCATGTGTAAGTACAGACAGAAATGATTTTGCAACGGCACTGGCAGAAAAAGCGATTGAAATTTGCGGAGTATTTCTGCTGAGAGCCTATCTGGATGGAAGTGATACGCATGCGCGTCAGAAGATGCATTCTGCATCCTGTCTGGCAGGTCTTGCATTTAATTCCGCTTCTTTGGGATTGAATCACGGAATGGCACATCAGCTTGGTGCAACATTCCATATTCCGCATGGTCGTGCAAATGCGATGCTGCTGCCGCATATCATTGAGTTCAACAGTGATATCAACAAGCACAGTAAAAGTCAGGCAAAATATCTGCCTGCTGTGGAACGATATAAAACAGTAGCCAGAATTTTAGGGCTGAGCAGTTATAACACGATTATGACAGTCAGAAACCTTGTGAACTGGGTACAGTTTATGCTGAAAGAGATGGATATTCCGTTGTCGATCTCGCAGATGGGCAAGATCTCCAAAGAAGAATACTTTGCAGAAATCGAGCGTATGGCAGAAGCAGCGCTGGCGGATGGATGTACCGCAACCAATCCAAGAGTGCCAAGCAAGGCAGATGTCATGAAGATTTACGAAAGTCTCTGGTAAAAACAGAGAAGAGAATGTGAATAAAAGTATAAAACGAGCAGAAAGAAGTGGATAACTTTTTTCTGCTCGTTTTATTTAGTGCTAATTTGTGTTTTACGTAAAGTAAACTGTTTTTATATTTTAATTTAGAAATCATACCAGCAGCTTAAAAGCTCTGGAAAATAGATGGAAAAAATTGCTTGCGATAACCACGGTTCGTCAACACCGCAAGAACCATCCGAAATCCCATAAAAACCGCAATTTTACTCAACTTTTTCAGATATAATTGTGCTATAGTAAACACAATCATATGAATACAGGAGGAACATGGCATGGTAAGAAAAGGATTCAAGATGAAGTTATATCCGGATATGGCAGAGGAGTACGAAAAGCGCCATAACGAACTCTGGCCGGAGATGAAAGACATGATCCACGAATATGGCGGACGCAATTATACGATTTTTCTGGATCGTGAAACCAATGTACTGTATGGATATATTGAAGTTGAGGATTTGAAAAAATGGGACGAGAGCGCAGATACAGCAATCAATCGCAAATGGTGGGATTTTATGGCTGATATCATGGAGACGAACCAGGACAATAGCCCGGTGTGTACAGATCTCCATGAAGTCTTCCATTTAGACTGATCACACGAGCAGATCTTTTTGCATGTCCCGGAAATCTTTGGGAGAAATCCCGTATTCTTTTTTGAATGCCCGGTAAAAACTGGAGTAGTCACCGAAGCCGAAGGTCTGATAGGCTTCGGTGATACTCATTTGTCCGAGAATGGCTTCCCTGCAAAGGGCAAGCCGTTTTTTTGTAATGTACTGGTGAATCGACAATCCCAGATTATCCTTGAATACATGGGCAATGTGGTATTTGCTGACAAAAAATTCTCCGGCAAGCTTTTCAAGGGAGAGATCTTCGTCAAGATGTTCCTCAATGTATGCAGCAACATTCTGATACAGGGATTCCTCGGTCCGGCTTTTTTGTGGATGAAGCCGTTCGTAGACGAGACGGTTCAGATATAAAAGCAGATCATTGACGTAAAGCGGAATCTGGGCATCCCGTCCAAAACGGTCAGAACGCACTTCTTCGATCAGACGCAGCAGCTTTGACTGGATAGCATTGAATGTGATCCTGTCTGTTGGAAAAAAGTAATTTTGACTGACCTGCACATGCTGCATTAAATAAGCGTAATCTTTGGAAATCTGCAGCAGGTGGTTGCAGTATTCCTGACTGATCCAGAACACAAAACGCCGGTAGGGAGAGGCCGTGCTGTGAATGATCGGGCGATGTGGGATATGTGGCGGGACGAGCATGATATCTCCGAAATGAATCGGGTAAACTTCGGTTCCGATCTGAATGCTGACATCACCTTCCATAAAAAAATAAAATTCATAATAATTGTGGGAATGCAGGTCTACTTTGGACAGATTGTGGTCATTATAATAGTAAAGTTCGAAATCCCGTGACAGCATATGCTGTCTTGTAATAAATGCTGTCTGCAGATTTTTTTTCATAAAAACTCCTTTAAAAGTATGCGCTGATTTTTGCAGCACATGAATTTCTTTTTTTAGAGTAGCATGAAACAACAAGATTTGCAATGTATACAACAACTAAGTCAATGGTATTTTAGACAGTATTTTTTATAATGAATGTAACAGAGTTACTGTTCACACCAGATGTTGAATATAGGTTCTGAACCGTCATGCTTGCATGGAAAGGAAAGAACCTATATTCAACATCTGGTGGAACCAGTCACCGCCCACGCATAAGCAATCTAGCACGAAGTGCGGTACTGGAGTGCGCAAGCACGACGATTGCGCATGTATGGGTGGTGATGGTGTGAACAGTAATGTAACAACACGATTTCAGAAAAGGAAGGTATGATAACTATGGAAATGACACTCAGATGGTATGGAGCTAAATTTGACACAGTGACTCTGAAGCAGATTCGCCAGATCCCGGGAGTAACAGGTGTGATTACAACACTGTATGATACAGCGCCGGGAGAGGTATGGAGCCGTGAGCGTATCCGTGCAATGAAAGAAGAAGTAGAGGCAGCCGGACTGCGTGTAGCAGGTATCGAGAGTGTAAATGTGCACGATGCGATCAAAACAGGAGCACCGGAGAGAGACCAGTACATCGACAACTACATCGAAACACTGGAAAATCTGGGAAAAGAAGATATTCACCTGGTATGCTATAATTTCATGCCTGTATTTGACTGGACAAGAACAGAGCTGGCAAGAATGCGTCCGGATGGTTCTACTGTACTTGCTTATACACAGGAAGCAGTAGATGCACTGGATCCGGAAAAAATGTTTGATTCTATCGCAGGTGACATGAACGGAACGGTGATGCCGGGATGGGAGCCGGAAAGAATGGAGCATGTCAAAGAACTGTTTGAGATGTACAAAGAGATCGATGATGAGAAACTGTTTGAAAACCTGAAATATTTCCTGGAGAGAATTATGCCGGTTTGTGACAAATATGACATCAACATGGCAATTCATCCGGATGATCCGGCATGGAGCGTATTCGGACTGCCTCGTATCATCATCAACAAGAAGAACATTCTCCGTATGATGGAAATGGTAGACAACCCGCACAATGGTGTGACATTCTGTTCTGGTTCTTACGGAACAAATCTGGAGAACGATCTTCCGGATATGATTCGTTCCCTGAAAGGAAGAATCCATTTTGCACACGTGCGTAACCTGAAATTCAACTCTCCGACAGACTTTGAAGAGGCAGCACACCTGTCTTCTGACGGAACATTTGATATGTATGAGATCATGAAGGCTCTTTACGAAATCGGATTTGACGGACCGATCCGCCCGGATCACGGACGTATGATCTGGGATGAAGTGGCAATGCCGGGATACGGACTTTATGACCGTGCACTGGGGGCAACTTACTTAAACGGCCTGTGGGAAGCAATCGAGAAAGGAGCCAGATAATCATGAGATTAAGTGCAGAAGGACTGAAAGACAGAGCAAAATGGGAAGAGGCGGGATACGCCCTTCCAAAATTTGACAGAGAAAAAGTGACAGAAGCGACAAAAGAAAATCCGTTCTGGATCCATTTCGGTGCGGGAAATATTTTCCGTGCATTTCAGGCAAATGTAGTACAGAACCTGTTGAATGACGGCATTCTGGATCGCGGTCTGATCGTTGCAGAGGGATTTGACTATGAGATCGTGGAAAAAATGAACCATCCTCATGATGATTACACAATTCTTGTGACACTCAAAGCAGATGGAAACATTGAGAAAACAGTAGTCGGAAGTGTGGTAGAGTCTTTGACTGTCAACACAGAAAATGCATCTGATTTTGCACGTCTGAAAGAAATCTTTGCAAAAGACTCTCTGCAGATGGTGACATTTACGATTACAGAAAAGGGATACAGCCTTGTAAACGGAAAAGGGGAACTGCTTCCGGATGTAGAGGCAGACTTTGTAAGCGGACCGGAAGCTCCGAAGAGTTACATCGGAAAAGTGGCAGCGCTCCTTTATGCGAGATATCAGGCAGGAGAAAAGCCGGTGGCAATGGTCAGCATGGACAACTGTTCCCACAACGGAGATAAACTGTATGCAGCGATCAATACATTTGCAGAGAAATGGGAAGAGAACAAACTTACAGATGCAGGATTCAGAGCATATGTAAACTGTAAAGAAAAAGTGACATTCCCATGGACCATGATCGACAAGATCACACCGCGTCCGGACGCTTCAGTAGAAGAACTGTTAAAGAAAGATGGAATTGAAGAGCTGGATCCGGTGATCACATCCAAGAATACGTATGTGGCGCCATTTGTAAATGCAGAAGAATGCGAATACCTTGTGATCGAAGATGCGTTCCCGAACGGAAGACCAGAACTGGAAAAAGGCGGTCTGATGTTTACAGAGCGTGAGACAGTAGACAAAGTGGAGAAGATGAAAGTCTGCACCTGCTTAAATCCTCTGCATACAGCGCTGGCAGTATTCGGATGTCTGCTTGGATATGAAAAAATCTCGGACGAAATGAAAGATGAGGAACTCAAAAAATTAGTAGAGACGATCGGATACAAAGAAGGTCTTCCGGTTGTAGTCAATCCGGGAGTACTGGATCCGAAAGAGTTTATCGATACGGTACTTCAGGTTCGTGTACCGAACCCATTTATGCCGGATACCCCACAGCGTATTGCAACAGACACTTCCCAGAAACTGGCGATCCGTTTTGGAGAGACGATCAAAGCATATGCAGCATCCGATGAACTGGATGTCAAAGACCTGAAGTTGATTCCGCTTGTATTTGCGGGATGGCTGCGTTATCTGATGGGCGTAGATGACAGCGGAAAAGCATTTGATTTAAGTCCGGATCCGCTGCTTACAACCGTTTGCCCATATGTTGCAGACCTGAAGCTGGAAGAGGGACAGGATGTAGAAAGTGCAGTATCAGAAGTACTGAAGATGAAACAGATTTTCGGTGTGGATTTATATGAAGCAGGACTTGCCGAACTTGTATGTGGATACTTGAAAGAAATGACAAAAGCACCGGGAGCTGTTCGCGAAACACTCAAAAAATACGTGTAGGAGGAAGCAGTATGAAAGCATTTATGGATCAGGATTTCCTTCTGGAGACGGAAACTGCGAAGATGCTGTATCATGATTATGCAGCGAAGATGCCGGTTTTAGATTACCATTGTCATATCAGTCCGCAGGAAATCGCAGAGGACAGACAGTTTGAAAATATTACCCAGGTATGGCTGGGAGGTGACCATTACAAATGGCGTCAGATGCGTTCTAATGGAATCGAAGAGCGCTATATTACAGGAGATGCGTCTGATCGGGAGAAATTCCAGAAATGGGCAGAGACACTGGAGCGCGCGATCGGAAACCCGCTGTATCACTGGAGTCATCTGGAGCTTCAGCGCTATTTTGGATATCATGGCGCATTAAATGCGAAGACAGCAGAAGAAGTATGGAATCTTTGCAATGAAAAACTGCAAAGCCCGCAGATGAGTGCAAGAAATCTGATCCGCCAGTCCAATGTGACATTGATCTGTACAACAGATGATCCGGCGGATGACTTAAGATGGCACAAACAGTTAAAAGAGGATGATTCTTTTGAAGTGCAGGTACTCCCTGCATGGAGACCGGATCTGGCGATGAAGATTGAAAAGCCGGGATTTGCCGCATACCTGAAAAAACTGGGAGAGGCAGCCGGTATGGAAATTCATTCCTTTGCAGAGATGAAGAATGCCCTGACAAAGCGCATGGAATTCTTTGATGAGATGGGATGCCGCGCATCGGATCATGGACTGGACTATGCGATGTATGTGCCTGCTTCAGAGGAAGAGATCGAAGCAATCTTTGCAAAAGGGATGGAAGGAGAGCCGATCAGCAAAGAAGAGGAATTAAAATATAAGACTGCATTTATGCTTTATGCAGGAAGAGAATACCATCGTCTGGGATGGGCAATGCAGCTTCATTACGGATGTAAACGTGACAATGACGTAAAACGTTTCCGCAAGCTTGGACCGGATACGGGATTTGACTGTATTGATACTTATACGCCATCTGCACAGCTGGCAGATCTGCTCAATGCACTGAATGTGACAGACGAGCTGCCAAAGACGATTCTGTACAGTCTGAATCCAAACGACAATGCAGCCATCGGAACGATCATCGGATGTTTCCAGGATGCCGGTGTTGCGGGAAAGATCCAGCAGGGAAGCGCGTGGTGGTTCAATGACCACAAGCAGGGCATGATCGATCAGATGACGTCCCTTGCAAATCTGGGACTTCTCAGTAATTTTGTGGGAATGCTGACAGATTCCAGAAGCTTTTTGTCTTATACAAGACATGAGTATTTCAGACGGATCCTCTGCAATCTCATCGGCGGATGGGTAGAAAACGGAGAGTATCCGGCAGATGAAGAGATCCTCGGAAGAATTGTGCAGGATATTTCTTACAACAACGCAGTGAGATATTTTGGATTTGATTTGTAAATAAAAGGAAAATGAGGAAAGATCAATGCTTTCCTCATTTTTTTAAGTTTAGAGTCAGATTTAATTTCCCAGTTCATTCTGGATCCGCTGTTTGGTATCCAGGATCAGATGGGTAAACTGTTCCACTCTGGCATCGTCCATCCGGTCTTTCGGTGCAGATACGCTAATGGCATACGAGGGTTTTCTGTGAAGACCTTTCAATGAGACGGCGATACAGCGCACACCCAGTTCATTTTCTTCGTTGTCCATGGCATAGCCGTTTTTGCGGACATCTGCGATCAGACTTTGAAATTTGACGAAATCGACAACGGTGTAATCGGTGAGCTTTCGAATTTCGCTGTGATCCCAGATTTTTTTGACTTTTTCATCTTTCATATCGGCCAGCAGAGCTTTTCCGACCCCGGAACAGTATAAAGGGATCGATTTTCCGACCATGGAGACTAAACGCACGGAATTGTGGGAAGCCTCTACTTTATCAATATATACTGCATTCAGACCATCCAGTTGGACCAGGTGGACCGTTTCATTGGTCTGTTCTGCAAGTTCTTTAATGTAAGGGCGGATCAGATCGATGATATTATTCTGGGCCAGAATCTGGTTGGCGATTCCACAGAATTTAAATGTCAGACTGTATTTCAGTGTCTCCGCATCCTGCTTTGCATATTCCATACAGATCAGGGAGTTTAAGATACGGTGGACGGTACTTTTATTGAGATTTAATTCCTTGCTCAGTTCCAGAAGTCCGATCGGACCGGTGCGGGCAAGACATTCTATGGTATGGAAAATACGTTCCGATACCTGGATTGGGTTTTTTTCTTCCATAAAATTCACTCCTGTAAAGTCAGAGCTCAAAAGAGCGCTGTATATCATTCAGTGCTTATTGTAGCACGGTTTGGGAAGAAGAGTAAATAAGAAAATAACAAAGTAAAAAAATGTGAAGAATACCTTGACAATCGAGAGAAACTGAGTATAATCAAAATTAAAGAGTTCATATTACGAAACGTAGTTCCATAATATGAAACAAACAACGTGATTCAGTGATAAGGAGAATGACCATGAACGAAGTATTAGAAAAGATTCAGAAAATCGGGATTGTTCCGGTTGTTGTATTAAATGATGCGAAAGACGCAGCACCTTTGGCAAAGGCACTCTGTGACGGCGGACTTCCATGTGCAGAAGTGACATTCCGTACAGAAGCAGCAGAAGAGTCTATCCGCATTATGGCAGAGCAGTTCCCACAGATGCTGGTAGGAGCAGGTACAGTTCTGACAACAGAGCAGGTAGACCGTGCGGTTGCAGCAGGAGCAAAATTTATCGTGAGCCCGGGCCTGAACCCGAAGGTTGTAAAATACTGCATCGAAAAAGGAGTTCCGGTTACACCTGGAACAGCAAATCCAAGTGATGTAGAGCAGGCAATTGAACTGGGACTGGAAGTTGTAAAATTCTTCCCGGCAGAGGCAGCAGGCGGACTGAACATGATCAAGTCTATGGCAGCACCTTACACAAACATGAAATTCATGCCTACAGGCGGAATCAATGCAAAGAATATCAACAGCTATCTTGCATTTCCTAAGATCCTGGCATGCGGTGGAAGCTGGATGGTAAAAGGAGATCTGGTAGAGGCAGGAGAGTTCGACAAGATTACAGAGCTCACAAGAGAAGCAGTGATGACAATGCTCGGATTTGAACTGAAGCACATCGGAATCAACTGTGAAAATGAAGAAGAGGCTGAGAAAACAGCAGGAACATTCGCGTCTTTATTTGGATTCGAGAAGAAGAGCGGAAACAGCTCTGTATTTGCAGGAAGCGCTGTAGAAGCGATGAAGAGCCCATACCTTGGAGCAAAAGGACACATTGCAGTGGGAACAAACAGCGTAGAGCGTGCAGTGAATTATCTGGAGTCTCAGGGCGTAGAGTTCAACATGGAAAGTGCAAAATACAAAGATGGAAGAATGACAGCAATCTACTTAAAAGAAGAAGTCGCTGGATTTGCAGTACATCTTGTGCAGAAATAAAAGAATAGTTAAAGGAGAATAACGATGAGTAAAAAAGTAGTTACATTTGGAGAAATTATGTTAAGACTTGCACCAGAAGGATATTATCGTTTTGTGCAGGCAGAGACATTTGGAGCAACATACGGCGGCGGAGAGGCAAACGTGGCAGTTTCACTGGCAAACTATGGATTTGATGCTTCTTTCGTAACAAAACTTCCGGCACATGAGATCGGACAGGCAGCAGTAAACTCCCTGAGAAAATACGGTGTGGATACATCCAAGATCGCACGCGGCGGAGACAGAGTAGGGATCTACTTCCTTGAGAAAGGTGCTTCTCAGAGACCATCCAAAGTAATTTATGACCGTGCAGGTTCTTCTATTTATACAGCATCCAAAGAAGATTTCAACTGGAAAGAAATCTTTGAAGGAGCAGAGTGGTTCCATTTTACAGGAATTACACCGGCACTCAACGACAATGTAGCAGAGATCTGTCTGGAAGCTTGTAAAGCAGCCAAAGAGATGAATGTGAAGATTTCCTGTGACTTAAACTACAGAAATAAACTGTGGAGCAAAGCAAAAGCAGGAGAAGTAATGGGTGAACTTTGCAAATATGTGGATGTATGTATTGCAAACGAAGAAGATGCAGCAGATGTATTCGGTATTCATGCAGCAAACACAGATGTAACTGCAGGAGAAGTAAATCACGAAGGATATAAAGATGTAGCAAAACAGCTTGCTGACCGTTTCGGATTTGAGAAAGTTGCAATTACACTTCGTGAATCTATTTCAGCAAATGACAATAACTGGTCTGCTATGTTATATGACGGAACAGACTATTTCTTCAGTAAAAAATATAAGATGCATATCGTAGACCGTGTAGGTGGCGGAGATAGCTTCGGCGGCGGATTGATCGCTGCAACACTGAGCGGATATGATTCACAGGCTACCATTGAATTTGCAGTAGCAGCATCCTGCCTGAAACACTCCATCGAAGGTGACTTCAACATGGTTTCTATGGATGAAGTTGCCAAACTGGCAGGAGGAGATGCTTCCGGACGTGTACAGCGCTAAGCACTTTTGGAAGAATATAAATAAATAAGCCATAATCGACTATTTTGTTGCCAATATACGCCGGGACAGATTTTTCTGTCCCGGTTTTTCAGTTTTCCTTACAGAAGAGATTGACAATATTCTTTTTGTATAGTACTATTATCTCACAAAACCGAAACGTTTCGGTTAAGGGAAAGGAGGAAAGAGATATGCCATTAGTAACGTCGGAAAAAATGCTTTCAGACGCACAAAAAGGCGGGTATGCAGTGGGAGCATTCAATGTAGAAAATATGGAGATGGCAAAAGCTGTGATCGCGGCGGCAGAAGAGATGCGCTCGCCGGTTATGCTGCAGACTACTCCATCTACGGTCAAGTATGGATCTTTGGAAACATTTGCAGCAATTGTAAAAGCAGAGGCTTCTAAGACCGATATTCCGGTCTGTCTTCATCTGGATCACGGCAACAGCTTTGAGCTGGCTGTACAGGCGATGAAAGCCGGATATACTTCTGTGATGATCGATGGATCCCATGAAACATTTGAAGAAAATGTGGCACTGACAAAAAAAGTGGTTGAGGTAGCCAGGGTCTATGGAGTTCCGGTGGAAGCGGAGCTTGGAAAAGTAGGCGGGAAAGAAGATGATCTGGAGGCAGAAGCGGATCATAATACAGATCCTGAAGAGGCAAAAGAATTTGTGGAAAGAACGGGTGTTTCTTCTCTGGCGATCGCGATCGGTACAGCTCATGGATTTTATGCGGGAACTCCAGTGTTGGATAAAGAAAGGGTTTCAGATTGTAAAAAGGTTGTTTCTGTACCACTGGTACTTCACGGTGCAAGTGGACTCAGCGAAGAAGATGTGGTAGAATGTGTACAGCGCGGGATGTGTAAAGTGAATTTTGCGACAGAATTGCGTGTAGCATACACAGATGCTGAAAAACAGTTGCTGAAAGAGAATCCGGAGACCTTTGATCCGAAAAAACTGGGAATTGCAGCAATGAAAGCCGTAAAAGAACAGACCATACTGCGAATGAAGATGTGTGGATGTACAGGAAAGGTACAGTAGTTCCACATAGATGTAGTAAGGAAGGCGGAAAGCATCAATGGGAGCGACGATGAAAGACATCGCGAGAGTGACAGGACTGGGACTGGCAACGATTTCTTCTTATTTAAATGGGGGAAATGTCCGGGAGAAAAACCGGATCAAAATTGAGGCGGCAATTGACGAATTGGATTTCGAGGTAAACGAGGTAGCGAGAGGTTTAAAGACAAACCGGACAAAGACGATTGGGATCATCATTCCGGAGCTGAACAACATTTTCTGTGCAGAGATTATTACAGAAGTGGAAGATGTGCTTCGAAATCATGGATATGCAACGATGATCTGTGACTGTAGAACAGATGCGGCACGGGAAGCGGAAGCGGTAGAGTTTTTGTTTCGACGCAGGGTGGACGGACTGATCTTGATGCCGTCCGGCAAATCAGGAAAGCATCTGGAGAGATTTTTACATGTGGGAAAACCAGTTGTGCTGATCGATCGTAATCTGGAAGATGTTCCATGTGACAGTGTACTTGTGGACAACCGGGGAGCTGCGCAGGCGGCAGTAGAGAGACTTTTTCTGGCAGGTCATCGAAAGATCGGAATGATTGCAGGACCGGAGCATGTATTTACAGCAAGAGAGCGATATCTTGGATATGAAGAGGCGTTCAAAAAGGCAGGAATCGAAGTACAGGATTCATTGGTTGTGCATGGAGATTATACGATCGCAGGCGGTGCCAGGGCGATGAAGGAGCTTGCAAAACAGAATCCGCAGATGACAGCAGTTTTTGTATCAAATTATGAGATGACGGTTGGAGCCATGATCGAAAGCAATGAGATTGGAATCCGGATTCCGGAAGATCTGTCAGTGATAGGATTTGATAATATCGAGTTTGCGAAAGCCAGCAATCCAAAGCTAAGTATTGTGACACAGCCGACAAAAGAAATCGGCAGAAATGTAGCAGAACTGATATTGGACAGACTGGACAATCCAACCCGGGAGATGCCTCCGAAAGAAATGAAGTTAAAGACCAGTTTTGTAGAAGGAAAATCCGTACACATGTTGTCTGTATGACAAGGTGTACGATTTCTTTATCCCGAAAACCGAAACGTTTCGGAATGTTTTGGAGGAGAACATGAAGACGTATTTAATAGGAATTGATATTGGAACAAGCGGATGTAAAATCGCTGTATTTAATAAAGCAGGAGAAGTCCTGGCCGCGCAGAGCGGAACGTATCCGGTGTATTATCCAAAGCCCGGATGGGCAGAGCAAAATCCGGAGGACTGGTGGAATACAATCTGCCAGGTACTTCCGGAAATGTTACAAAAAGCTGAGATTTCACCGGATGAGATTGCGGGAATCGGAATTGACGGGCAGAGCTGGTCAGCCATCGCAGTGGATGAAAACGGAAACGTTCTGACAAATACACCGATCTGGATGGACACAAGAGCGCAGGACATCTGTGATGAATTGAATGAGAGAATCGGAAAAGATCGGATTTTCAAGCTGTGTGGAAACTCCCTGCAGCCATCGTATACAACGCCTAAGATTGTCTGGTATCAGAGAAATCTTCCGGAAGTATATGCAAAAACAGCAAAGATCTTACAGTCAAACAGCTATATTGCATTTAAGCTGACTGGAAAAATGACACAGGATGTTTCTCAGGGCTATGGTTTGCATTGCTTTAATATGCAGGAAATGACTTGGGATTTTGCAATGTGTGAGGAGCTCGGATTTTCAAAGGATCTGCTTCCTGAAATCTATCCATGCCATGCTGTGATCGGAACCGTGACAGAAGAAGCGGCCAAAGAAAGTGGACTTTGCGTGGGAATCCCGGTTGTGGCAGGCGGTCTGGATGCAGCCTGCGCAGCACTGGGAGTCGGTGTACTTCACGATGGAGAGACACAGGAGCAAGGCGGGCAGGCAGGGGGGATGAGTATCTGCATGGATCATTATTGTGCAGACGAGAGGCTGATCCTCGGAGCCCATGTTGTGCCGGGACACTGGCTGCTTCAGGGGGGGAACTACAGGAGGCGGCGGTGTCATGCGCTGGCTGGAAAAGGAATTTGGAGACTGGGAACGAGAGGAAGGAAAGCGAAGGGGCGTCAGCTCTCTGGATCTGATGAACGAAGAGGCAAAAGTAATTCCGGCGGGTAGTGACGGAGTTGTATTTCTTCCGTATATGTCCGGAGAACGTTCTCCGATCTGGGATCCGGATGCGAAAGGTGTTTACTACGGATTGGATTTCAGCAAGAAAAAAGGGCATCTGATCCGGGCTGCGATGGAAGGAACTGCCTATGCACTGAAGCACAATCTGGAAGCGGCAGAAGAAGCAGGAGCAAAAGTGGAAGTGTTAAAAGCAATGGGAGGAGCAGCAAATTCACACCTCTGGACACAGATCAAATCCGATGTGACCGGAAAAACCATGGAAGTCCCCTCATCAGATACTGCAACCACACTGGGAGCGGCACTTCTTGCAGGAGTCGGAGTAGGAATGTATGAAAGCTTTGAAGAAGCGGTGGAGAAGACCGTCAATAAAGGAAGAGTCCATACGCCGAATGTGGAGCATAAGGAAATCTACGAAAAGAATTATGAGATATACAGAGCTCTGTATGAACAATTAAAAAGTCTGATGAAAAAGACAGGAGGAAAGAAACAATGAAAGCAGCAGTAGTTTGTGCAAATGAAGATGTACAGTATCTGGATTATGAAGAGCCGATTCCGGGACCCGGAGAAGTGAAGGTTAAGGTTCGGGCATCCGGAATCTGCGGTTCGGATATTCCGAGAGTGCTTCACAATGGAGTACACTTTTATCCGATCGTACTTGGACATGAATTCTCCGGAGATGTTGTGGAGATCGGAGAAGGTGTCACAAAGGTAAAAGTCGGAGACAGAGTATCCGGTGCACCGTTAAAGCCTTGTATGAAATGTGATGACTGCCAGAATGGAAACTTTTCCCTCTGCAAGCATTATAGCTTTATCGGCTCCAGAGAGCAGGGAAGCAATGCAGATTATGTGGTGATTCCAGAACAAAATGCAGTTGTCTATGATTCTTCGATCTCCTATGAGCAGGCCGCTATGTTCGAGCCTTCTACAGTTGCCCTTCACGGATTGTTACAGAACGAGTACCAGGGAGGGCAGTATGTCGCTGTGTTAGGCGGTGGAACGATCGGAATGTTCACCATGCAGTGGGCAAAGATTTTCGGCTCCAGAAAAGTTGTGGTATTTGACATCAGCGAGGAGCGTCTGGAACTGGCAAAACGTCTGGGTGCAGATGCAGTCATCAATACAACGAAAGAAAATTATATGCAGGAAGCAATGGCACTTACCGGGAAAAAGGGATATGGCTATGTGTTCGAGACGGCAGGACAGATTCCGACTATGCATATGGCATTTGAACTTGCGGGCAATAAAGCAAATGTCTGCTTTATCGGAACACCACATGCAGAGCTTACATTCACACCGGCAATGTGGGAGAATATGAACCGGAAAGAGTTCCACCTGACTGGTTCCTGGATGTCTTACAGTGCACCGTTTCCGGGAAAAGAGTGGGAGCTGACCGCACATTATTTTGCAACCGGACAGTTAAAATTCGATCCGGGATTTATCTACAAAAAAGTCCCGATGAGTCAGGCACAGGAGGCATTTCAGATGTTCAAGACGCCGGGACTGGTCAAAGGAAAAGTGTTACTTGTAAACGAATCGTAAATGAGTGGGGAGATAGTTGTAAGATGATACTGACCGTGACATTAAACGCAGCAATCGATAAACGCTACGTTGTAGAAAATTTCCGTCTGGGAGAAGTAAACCGTGTGAAGGAGTGTGCATACACTCCGGGTGGAAAAGGACTCAATGTTTCAAAACCTACAGCAATCGCAGGAGAAGAAGTAGTTGCCACAGGTTTTGTAGGAGGCCATGCGGGAAATTACATTGAGGAGGCGTTAAAGCCTTTCGGAATTCAAAGTGAGTTTTACCATCTGGAGGCAGAGAGCCGTTCCTGCATCAATATTTGGGATGAGACGAATCGTGTGCAGACAGAATTTCTGGAACCGGGGTTTACGGTAACAGAAGAGCAGTTTCAGGGATTCTTAAAGAAATTCCGCAATCTGGTAAAAGAGGCAGATGTGATAGCAATGTCCGGAAGTGTGCCAAAAGGACTGGATGGAAGCGCGTATCAGCGTCTGGTGAAAATCTGCAGAGAGGAAAAGCGGAATGTGATTCTGGATACAAGCGGCGCATTGCTTACCATGGGAATTGAAGCAAAACCGACAATGATCAAACCGAATTTGGATGAGATCCGGATGTTGACAGGCATGTCCTGTGACAGCCTGGAGGAAATGATCGAGGCAGCAAAGCAGATTCATGAAGGCGGAGTGGAGATCGTGGCAGTTTCGCTTGGCGCAGAGGGATCCTTTGTGGTGTGTGAAGAAGGGATTTATCAGGCGCAGGTTCCGAAAATCGATGCAGTCAATACCGTGGGATGCGGGGATTCCATGATTGCCGGATTTGCAGTCGGAATGAGTCAGAAGATTTCCGTGGAAGGAAGTTTAAGACTTGCAAGCGCGATTTCAGCTGCAGCTGCACTTCGAGAAGAAACCGGATTTTTTGTAAAAGAAGATATGGAACGCATTTTTAAAGAGGTAAAAATAACAAAGTTAAAATAAAGAAAGCGAGGGACAAAACATGGCAGAAATGATGGAGTCGGCAATGGTGCCGAAAGTAAAGTTGTATACCGGAGAAGAAATCCCATGTGTGGGAATGGGGACATTTGGTTCTGACCGTTTTACACCGGAGCAGGTGTCAAATGCAGTGGCAGGAGCAATCCGTTGCGGATACCGTATGTTTGACTGTGCGGCATGTTATGGAAACGAAGATCAGATCGGAGAGGTATTCCATGCGGCATTCGAAGAAGGTGTGGTAGAAAGAAAAGATTTGTTCATTATGACAAAAGTATGGAATGATATGCATGAGAGAGTAGAGGAATCCTGCAGAAAAAGCATTCAGGACCTGCAGTGTGACTACATTGATTTGTTCTTTATTCACTGGCCATTCCCGAACTACCATGCACCGGGATGTGATGTGGATTCCAGAAATCCGGATTCCAGACCATTTTCTGTGGAAGAATTTATGAATACATACAGACAGTGTGAAGAACTGGTGAGAAAAGGGCTGATCCGCCACATTGGAATTTCCAATATGACCATTCCGAAGATGGAGGCAGTACTGCCGCTTATGGAGATCAAGCCGGCAGCTTGTGAATCGGAAATGCATGTCTGCTTCCAGCAGCAGGAAATTTTTGATTATCTGATGGCCCATGATATTCAGCCGATCGGATTTATGCCTCTTGGTTCCCCACAGAGACCGGAGAGAGATATGTGTCCGGAAGATGTAGCAGATCTGCAGACACCTGAGATGCAGGAAATTGCAAAGGCACATGGCTGTCATCCGGCGCTGATCGCTTTAAAATGGGCACATCAGAGAGGACAGATTCCGATTCCGTTCTCTGTTCATGAAGCAGAATATGTAAGTAACCTGAAAGCGATGACAGAGGATCTGTTGACCGAAGAAGAAATGCAGAAGATTGCAACACTGGAGAGAAACAACCGTCTTGTAAAAGGACAGGTATTCTTGTGGGAAGGTGCAAAAGACTGGCACGATCTCTGGGATGAAGAAGGAAAAATTGTAACGTTGTAAAGATGTAAATAAGTAGAAAGGCATGCTGTATGGTATGTCTTTTTACTTATTTAAGGCAGATTGCTATTTTAAACAGAAAAAAATTCGGTTAAAATAGAAGTACATATGAAAAAGGAGATTAACTATGTACATTTTATATAATAGACTCATCACTGCATTGAATGAGAAAAAACCGGATTCTACAGAATTTTATATTGCAAAAATGATGATCTGGAATTTATGGGAGCTTCCAAGAATGTCGATCAGTGATGTGGCAAAGATGTGTGCTGTTTCAAAGTCAACGATTTCCAAGTTTGTCAGAGACATTGGTTTTGAAGATTATTTAGATTTTAAACTGGAAGCAGTACGGCAGGGGAAGAAGGAAATTTATAATAGCAATGGAAAATGTAATATCACAGATTATATTCGGGGGCATGGCATATGGGAATATGAAAAAATTTTGTCAGAAGATATTAGATCTGTATTGTTTGGAATAGAGGAAGATCAGTTAAAACGTCTGGCGGTGGATTTGCATGAATACAAACATCTGGCAGCGTTTGGAATCAGTTATTCAGAATCTGCGGCGATCAATTTGCAGCATAAAATGCATTATTACCATAAGTTTTTGTATACGACAATGAATGATAGACAGCAGGAAAACTATATCGAATCAGCGGATGAGGAGACATTGATCTTTATTTTTTCGAATTCAGGAAAATACATCACTGAATATCAGAATCGTGAAGGGCGGCCGCCAAAGTATAGTTTTGATAAGACGAAAGCCAAAATCGTGCTGGTTACATCGAATGAACAAATGTTGGTTGATAAAAGAGTAGATGAGTGTGTGTTGTTTCGATATGCAGACTGTGTCCAAAATCATCCAATCCTGTATCAGGTGTTCATAGAACGACTATTATACAGTTATGAAGAGTTATATGGGGCTTCAGAAGGTATGAATACAAAATAAAAGAGGTTAAAAACAGAGGGTTTTAAAGTTTCCAAAATTCGAACTTTTAAAAATCTCTGTTTTTTTTATTATAATGATAGTAACAAATAGAGCTTTATTTGAGAAGAAAAAGGAGGAGTCTATGGGAAATATTTATTTCCGAAAAGAGGCGGAAGAATGGAACCAGGCGTTTCCAGTTGGGAATGGATTTCTTGGAGCAATGGTGTTCGGAAATGTTGCAAAAGAGAGGATACAGGTGAATGAGGATTCCGTATGGTCAGGCGGATTTTCAAATCGGGTTAATCCTGATGCAGGACGATATCTTGAAAAAATCAGAGAATGTTTATTTGAAGGAAACGTTCAGGAAGCAGAGAAGCTGGCAGAACAAAGTATGTATGCTACAAGTCCTAATATGCGGGTGTACCAGCCGTTAGGAGATATCTGGATTCGTTTTATGGATCAGGAAGCAGAGCGAAAACTGGCTCGGGATGAAAGTGGACTGCCATATTTAAAAGAATCAGCAGCAGAAGTGGAAGCATATCAGAGAATATTGAATTTAGAACAGGCAGTTGGAAAGATTGAATACTGTGTGGGAAGAACAAAATGGAATCGTGAATTTTTTGCCTCAAATCCGGCAAAAGTGGCTATGTACAGTATTTGTGCAGAAAGTGGAGAGGACATTAATCTTGAGATATCTGCAACCAGAAAAGACAATCAATCAGGTCGCGGAGTATCCTTCTGTGATCGGATTCTGGCAGAGGAAAATCAGTACATCTGGCTGGAAGGATCATCCGGAGGAAGGGAAGGAATTGGATTTGCCATGGGAGTTCGAGTTTGTTCCTGTGGGGGAAGGCAATATCAGATGGGAAGCCGTATTATTGTAGAAAAGGCAAGAAAAGTTCTGGTCTGTTTTACGGGAAGAACGACATTTCGATCTGCAGAACCGAAACAATGGTGCAGAGAGCTTCCGGTATTGGGGGTGCGATTATCGGATTTGGAGGAGTAAAACAGTACTCAGCAGGAACCAATGGAATTTTTGGATGGTTACAAGTCATCAACCCACAGACAGGATTTGATTCCACAGTAGTTGCAGCAATTATTGCATGTATAGCAAGTTTTGTATCAGCAGTATTGCTTATGAAAATATTTGATAAAAAACTGGGAATCGATCATATTTAGCGTTTCTTTCAGGCATGGAAAGAGTCGATGCAGATATATCTGGCATCGACTTTTTCTATGTATAAAAGAAAATCTCCGCCGAAATTTCTACTTTCACAATACAGTGCTTTGTTGTATACTAGGCGTAGGAATTTCTGTGTTTTTAACAGGAGTCATAGGTGGGAGGATACAAAAGTGTATAAAGTGTTATTGGTCGATGATGAAATCCTCGTCCGTGAAGCAATCAGTGCGAAGATAGAATGGGGACATCTTGGGTTTGAACTGGTAGGTGATTGCGAAAATGGAAAAGCAGCGATTGAATTTTTCAAGGAAAATCCTGTGGATGTGGTGTTGACGGATATTTGTATGCCATATCTGGACGGAATGGGGCTTAGTAAATATATTTATGAAAATATGCCGCAGACAAGAATCATTATTTTCAGCGGTTACAGTGATTTTGAATATGCAAAGCAGGCAATTCAGTATAAAGTCGCAGAGTACTTGCTGAAGCCTGTGACGGCAAAGGAGCTGACAGAGGTACTGACCAGGATCAGGGAAAAACTGGACAGTGAGAGAACGGAGGAGGAGCGGATCGATGCGCTTCAAAAAGCATATCGGACCTATACAAAGAATGAGGCATTGATTATTTCCAAAACCTTGTCCAGGCTGCTGCAGGGAACGCAGGCGATTGAGACGAGTATGGAAGAATTAAAAGAATTCGGAATTGAACTGGGAGGTGCGTTTTACCGTGTTGTGACGACAGATATCGATGTATATTCCAGTTTGTATGATACAAATGATGAACTGAAAAAAGAGAGTGCACTCATGTCGTTTGTGGTGGAAAATATCAGCAATGAGATCGTCAGTGATCACAATGCCGGAATTGCATATCGGGATTCGGACAGCAGAGTCTGTATGCTGTTATGGAGCGATAACCCAAAAGAATTTTCGCAGGAGATTCAAGTGATCTGCAGAGAGATTCAAAAGACAGTGAAAGAGGCCATGCAGTTGAGCGTTTCTATCGGAATCGGATTCTGTGTGGAAAAGCTGGAAGAACTGCCGAAATCCTATGAGTCTGCAGTGGCGACCTTAAAATACCGGTATACAAAAGGTAGCGGACAGGTATATGACTGTGAATCTCCGATGAGTTGCGGAAATCTTCTGGAGTTGGAACAGGACTTTAAAGATATTGAGGAGGCAGCGAAGAACCAGCAGAGTGAAGAGCTTATGGATATTCTGGATCATGTGGAAAAATGGATCAGTCATGGATATGTGACAAGAAACCAGGCTGTATCATGGCTTCGGCAGATTATGATGATCATTTACGGCGTGGTACGCAGAGCCAATGAAGATTTTCAGATGGATGAGCGTGATATCGGAGATGTGATGGAGTCCAGAAGCTTTACCAATGCCATGGAAAAGGTGAGAGCGTATGTTAAGCGTGCCATGGAAGCAATGGAGATGGCAGGGCAGTCCAGCGGAGAGCGCTGGGCAAGACTTGCACTTGAATACCTTAAGAAAAATTACGGCAATCCGTCTTTGAGCTTGAATGATGTATGCGAACATCTGAACATTAGCACAAGCCGTTTCAGCAGTGTATTCAAAGAAGCGACGGGAAAGACATTTACAGAAGCTTTAAATGGAATCAGGATGGATTGGGCAAAGCAGCTGTTACGTGAGACCAGCCTGAAAAATTATGAGATCGCAGAAAAAGTAGGATTTAGTGATCCGCACTATTTCAGCATTGCATTTAAAAAGAGCACGGGACTGACTCCAAAAGAGTATTCCAGGGAGAAGTAAGTGATGAAAAAGCGTGAGATGACGATATTTGGAAGATTTAAGAGTATACGGGACGCGATGATGCTCTCTTTTTCTGTGTTGGTGGTAGTTGCGGTTCTGATCTTTCTTCTGATCGCCATGAATTTCACAAAAAAAACAATATACGAGAATTCCAGAACTTCGACGTCTCAGCTGATCAGTCAGGTGAATTATGATATCGATTCCTATATAGACTATATGGAAAATATTTCCTGGGTGGCGGCAAGTGGAAGTGATCTGTCGCGTTATTTATTTAATCAGGAGCAGACGCCTGAGGAAAAGGAGGCTGCGAAAGAGCGGATCCTGACGCAGTTTACTACGATTCTGGAAAGCCGTTCTGATATTTACAATGTTGCGGCTGTTGCAGATAACGGAGAAGCTTTGATCAATTCAGGAGCGGATCGTCTCAATAAGTATGTGGATGTCCGGCAGCAGAGCTGGTATCAGGCGGCGATCCATTCACCGACCGGGATCGCGGTGTCATCTTCTCATGTGCAGAATGCGATCGCAGGCAGCTATCACTGGGTGATCACCTTAAGCCGTGCGATTGTGAATGAGCAGACAGGAGAACGCGAGGGGGTATTTTTTGTCGACTTAAATTACAGTGCGATCAGCAGTCTTTGCAGCAATACATCCATTGGAAGCAAGGGATATATTTTTATTCTGGATGAAAAAGGCAGTATGATCTACCATCCGCAGCAGCAGCTGATCTATGGTGGATTAAAAGAAGAACGGATCGAGGATATCCTGGCTTCAAAAGGGGATTTTCTGGAGACAGAGGAAGGTGAAGACAGTAAGCTTTATACGATGTCAAAATCTGAGAAGACGGGATGGACAGTGGTAGGGGCATCTTATGTGACGGAATTGATGAAAAACAATCGGCAGGCACAGATGTTGTATCTTCTGGCAGCAGCAGGGATTCTGATCGGTGTCATTCTGATTTCCAGCTTCATTTCCAGCGAGATCACCAAACCATTGAGACGCTTAAGGGATTCGATGAGTCTGGTGGAAAAGGGGGATTTTGAACAGGCCAGTGTGGAAATCACGGCAGAAAATGAGATTGGAAGTCTTAGCAAATCGTTCAATGCCATGACGCAAAAGATCCATGCATTGATGGAACAGAATATCTATGAGCAGAAGCAGAAACGAAAGAGTGAGATGAAAGCCCTGCAGGCGCAGATTAATCCACACTTTCTTTATAATACACTGGATTCTATCATCTGGATGTCAGAGGCAGGAGAAAATGATCAGGTCGTATTGATGACATCGGCTCTGGCAAAGCTGCTCAGACAGAGTATCAGCAACGACAGAGAGCAGATCACGGTGGCAGAAGAAATCGATTATGTGCGAAGCTATCTGACAATCCAGAAGATGCGTTATAAAGATAAGCTGGAGTATACGATTGACGTGGAAGAGCGGATCCTGGATGTTTGGATCATTAAATTTGTACTTCAGCCATTGGTGGAAAACGCAATCTATCATGGTCTGAAATATAAAGAGACCAAAGGAAATCTGGATATTCGCGGTTACAGAAGAGACAATCGTGTCTGTCTGGTCGTTGCAGATGACGGGGCCGGAATGGAAGAGTCGGAATTGGAACATATTCTGGAGAAAAAAGAGAAAAAGACCAAGTCAAATGGGGTAGGGGTATATAATGTGCAGAAACGGCTGCAGCTCTATTACGGGGCAGAATATGGGATTTCTTATATCAGCAGAAAAGGCGAGGGGACGGTTGCGACCGTGACGATCCCTCTTGATGGAGGAAAAAGCAATGAAGAGACGGGCAGGTAAAAGACTGATTGGGGTAATGACGGCCGGATTTGTGCTTTTGATCCTGATTCTGATCACAATCGGTGTGCTTCAGGACAGCTCTCAAAATAAGCGGACTTATAAGATCATCATGGTTCCTAAGACCATTGATGAATCCAATGATTTCTGGACCGGGCTGATCGAAGGAGCAAAGCTGGGAGCAGAAGAGTTTGGCTGTGAGATCGAGGTGGTTGGAAGTGATTCAGAGGATGATTATGAAGGGCAGAACCGGCTGATTGAAGAGAGTATCAAGAAGAATCCGGATGCGTTTCTGATTGCGCCATGCAGTTATACACATACGACAGAAGCAGTTCAGGAGGCGATCAATGCCGGTATTAAAGTAATCCTGGTGGATTCTGTGATCGACAAAGAAATTGCCAACGGAGTGGTTGCGACCGATAATTTTAAAGCAGGGAAAGAACTGGGAACATTTGCAAAAACAATTTTAAAACCGGATTCAAAGATCGGAGTTGTGGCGCATGTAAAAGGAAGCTCCACAGCGACAGAAAGAGAGGATGGGATCAGAGAAGGTCTGGGAGAGGATCAAAATCGGATTCAGGATATTGTCTATTGTAATTCTTCTTACGATCTTGCAAGCGATCTGACAGAAAAAATGTTAAAAGAACGGCCGGAGATTGATGTTGTGATTGGAACGAATGAATATTCAGCAGTCGGCGCTGCCCGCGGCGTCAAAAAAATGGGGATGGAAGATCAGGTTAAGGTTGTTGGATTTGACAACTCCGTGGAGCAGATCCAGCTTTTGGAAGCCGGAGTCTTTCAGGGGATCGTGATCCAGAAACCATTTAATATCGGATATCTGGGGGTGGAACAGGCAGTAAAAGCAATTGAAGGCTATCCGATGGAATATAATCTGGATTCCGGCTGTAAGCTGATCACCAAAGAGAATATGTATGAAGAGGAAAATCAAAGACTTTTATACCCGTTTTCCGGTCAACAGTAAGCGAAAAAGGTGAAAAGGTTACACTACCGTGTGAAATATTACCCGGTGGTGTAATTTTTTAACCTTTTTTAGGAAGATTTTCAATTTCAATCAGGAAAAAGAAAGACTATACTATATATAAATCTTAGTTCTGAAGTCACGGGTTCGAAAGTTGATCTCGATTCTGACACTACGAAAAGTATGAAATCTGGGGTTCATGTTTTCCAAGTATTGCAGCGGGCGCCTGAAGGAGTCGAAGCAGACACGGGGCGGTGGCGCAGAACAGCGAGATAGGAAATGATTCCGTATTTAGAACAGACGGAACAAAAGAAGTAGGAGGACGAAAAGTGGAAAAGATTAAACAAAATCCTTTTGTAAAAAAGGTAGGGTTTAACAGAATCGTGTTATGCTTTGTATTACTTCTGATGTATGCTTTCTTCTGCGCACTGACACAGGGAAGTTTCTTCGGGATTGAACGTATTCTGAACACCCTCAATTATGTATATTTTCTGGGGTTCTTATCATTGGGAGTTACCTTTGTAATCGCAACAGGAGGAATTGATTTCTCCATCGGACCGGTTATGTTCTGTTGTGCATTGATTTCAGGTTACTGCTTCACATCGCATGGAATGCCGATGCCGGTAGCGCTGATCCTCAGCATTGTGATCGGACTGATCTTCGGTATCTTTAATGGGTATCTGGTAGCATACTGGTCAGTACCTTCATTCATTACTTCTATGGCAAGTATGAATATTTCAAAAGGTGTTGCATCTGTATTCACAAAGACACAGTCAGTCAGCTGGCCTCAGGAGATGCAGGAAGGCGGATGGTTTAGAAATATCATCAGCTTCAACGGAATTCCGGTAGGTCTGATCATTTTCCTCGCAGTGGCAGTTGTCTGTGCGATCCTGTTAAATAAAACAAAACTTGGACGTTACATCTTATGTCTTGGAAGCAACAAAGAAGCAGTAAGACTTTCCGGTGTAAATGTAAAAAAATGGGAAATGTCTGCATATATTATCTGTGGAATCCTGGTTGGTATTTCAGCAATCTTCTTCACAGCAGCTTATACAACTGTTCAGCCTGGATATGGTGATCAGTACAACAATGAGGCAATTGCAGGATGTGTAATGGGTGGTACATCCATGGCAGGTGGACTTGCTTCTATCAGCGGTACAGTAATCGGTGTATTCATCATCGCATTGCTTCAGGAAGGTATTCTTGCTCTTGGCTTTACAAAAGATTATCAGCTTATCATCACAGGTCTTATCGTTATCGTCGCAGTATTCAGTGACGTTGTTGCAAGACGCAGAAAGAACTAATCGTGATACATAATAATTGAGAGAAGAAGTGAAATAGAAAGGCAAGGGTAATAAAATGGGTGAAGTTATATTAACGATGAAAGGAATCGACAAGTCTTTCCCTGGTGTTCATGCACTGGATCACGTAGATCTGGAAGTCAGAAAAGGTGAAGTCCTTGCTCTGATGGGAGAGAACGGTGCCGGAAAGTCAACCTTGATGAAGGTCCTTACAGGTATTTATAAAAAAGATTCCGGAACTATTACATATGAAGGAAAAGAAGTAGAGTTTGCAAATACAAGAGAGGCTCAGGACAGTGGTATCGTCATCGTACACCAGGAGCTGAACATGCTTGGTCATCTTACAGTGGCACAGAACATCTTCATCGGAAGAGAGTTCAAAAAAGGTGTTCGCATCGATGATAAGAAGATGAATGAAGAAGCAAAAAAACTGTTTGACAGAATGCATATCGACATTGATCCAAGAGAGACAATGAATCATCTGACAGTTGGTAAACAGCAGATGTGTGAGATTGCAAAAGCAATTTCTCATGATGCGAAAGTCATTATCTTTGACGAGCCTTCTGCAGCGTTGACAGAGACAGAGATTCAGGAAATGTTTAAGATCATCAATGACTTGAAGGCAAAAGGAATCGGTATTATTTATATTTCTCACCGTATGGATGAAATCAAGGTTATCACAGACCGTGTAACAGTTATGCGTGATGGTACTTATGTAGGAACATTGATCACAAAAGACTGTACAAAAGATGATATCATCAACATGATGGTTGGACGTGTTATTTATGAAGATCCAAAGACACAGAATATGGTACCAAAGGATGCTCCGGTTGTATTAAAAGTCGATCATCTGAATGCTGGAAAGATGGTAAAAGATGTCAGCTTCGAACTGCATAAAGGTGAAATCCTCGGATTCTCCGGATTGATGGGTGCAGGACGTACAGAAACTGCCCGCGCACTGTTTGGAGCAGATCCGATTGACAGTGGTGACATTTATATCAATGGTAAAAAAGTTGATATTAAGAGTCCGGAAGATGCGGTTAGAAACGGTATTGGATATCTTTCAGAAGATAGAAAGAGATACGGAATTGTTGTACAGAAATCTGTTGCAGAAAACACTTCTATGGCAACTATGGAACAGTTTATGAAGGGAATCTTCATCGACAAGAAGAAAGAAAAAGAAGTGGCTCAGCAGTACGTAGATTCACTGGCTACAAAAACACCAAACGTAGATCAGTTGGTTGTGAATCTGTCAGGTGGTAACCAGCAGAAAGTCGTTATTGCAAAATGGCTGACAAGAGACTGTGATATCCTGATTTTCGATGAGCCTACCAGAGGTATCGACGTTGGAGCGAAAAACGAAATCTATAAACTGATGAATCAGCTGGCAGAGCAGGGCAAAGCCATTATTATGATTTCCTCTGAAATGACTGAGATCTTACGTATGAGTGATAGAATCGTCGTAATGTGTGAAGGAAAGAAAACTGGTGAGCTGGATATTTCCGAGGCTACACAGGAAAATATCATGAACATGGCTACACGAGAGATAGAGTAGGAGGAAGTAAAAATGGCAAATAAGACAACAAAGACGGCTGGCACAAACAAGTCGTTCATTGACAGAATGGGAGGACAGAAATTTATCGTTTTCCTGATCGTGATCGCAATGTTCATCTTCTTTTGTGCAATGAGTCCGGGATTTAGAAAATATACAACGTTTGTAAGTATTCTGGATTATTCTTACTACATTGCGTTGATGGCAATCGGAGTTGCATTCCCGCTGATGACAGGTGGTGTAGACCTTTCCATCGGTACAGGACTGATCTGTTATTCGCTGGTAGGCGGATACCTGATCGTACATCAGGGATGGCCGACCGCAGCAGGTATGCTGGTAAGTATTTTAATGGGTGTTGCAATCGGAGTTCTCAACGGAGTTTTAATCGCGATCATGGATCTTCCGGCTTTCCTGGCAACCTTATGTACATCGATGATCGCCAGAGGTATTGGAGCAATCGTAGTAGGTGGATTTGGTATTCCTTGGCCGGTAGCAGGATCACCGGAAGGATGGTTCAGAAACATCTTTAAGATTAAAACAGATGGTATGAACATTCCAATCGGATTTTTATGGATCATCTTACTTGTAATCCTTATGACATTCGTATTGAACCATACAAAAATCGGACGTTACACACTGGCAATCGGAAGTAACAAAGAAGCAACAAGACTCTCAGGAGTTAATGTTAAATTTTACCACATCATGGCATATGTGATCTGTGGATTCTTTGCAGGGCTGGCAGCAATTTCCTATTCTGCGATCTTTGCAACAGTTCAGCCGGGTAGTGGAGCAGGATTTGAGCTGGAGGCGATCGGTGGAGCGATCATCGGTGGCGTATCCATGACAGGTGGTGTGGGAAGCATCACTGGTACACTTGCAGGTGTATTCGTAATCTGTCTGTTAAAGACAGGACTTCCATTCATCGGACTGACAGCAAACTGGCAGCAGATCATCACAGGTCTGGTATTGATCGCAGCTGTATTGATCGATATCTTCAAGAGAAAGAAGGAAGCAGCTTAATTTGTGTCAGATTGAAAAGATAGATAGCAGACCGGCGTCGGGAATCTGGGGATTCCCCCGGCTGTTACTATAGAAAAGAGGAGGCTGCACCTCGGCTTGCAGTCAGAAAACATATCTTAGGAGGATAAGAACTATGAAAAAGAAAGTTTTAGCAGTGTTACTTGGCGGATGTATGGTAGCAGGATTGTTAGCAGGATGTGGCGGCGGAGGAGACGACGCTAAGACATCTGATGATGGAAGCAAGGATTCCGGAAAGAGCGGCGGATATAACTTCGAAGTTGTTGTAAAGAGCTTCCAGTCTACATACTGGCAGGCAGCGAAACAGGGTATCGATACAGCAGCAAAAGAGCTTAATGTAAAATGTAATACAACAGGACCAAACGCTGAGTCTGATATTGCTGATCAGGTAACAATGTTGAACAACGCAATTAACAAAGCTCCAGACGGAATCGCACTGGCAGCTTGTGACCAGAGTTCTGTTATCAAATCTCTGCAGACAGCACTGGATAAGAAAATCCCTGTAGTTTGCTTCGATACAGGTGTAGCAGATGCTCCGGAAGGATCTGTATATGCAACAGTTGTTACTAACAACGAAGAAGCTGGTGGAATCGCAGCAGAAAAAATGTATGAAGCACTGAAAGATCAGATTGCAGATGCAAAAGATACTGTACGAATCGGTGAAGTTAACCAGGATGCTACATCTGGAAACATTACAGGACGTGGTATGGGATTCATCAACAAATTCAAAGAACTTGCTGAAGCTGACGGAAAGAAAGTTGCAGTAGTTGGAAATGAATACTATGTAAACCTTGTTGAGAACAACGCAAAAGAAGCTGATGCTGATATCATCATCGAAGTAGCTGTACCTGCACAGACAACAGTAGAACTGTCTGCTACAGAAGCTTCTAACATCATGAACAAAAAAGATACAATCGCAATGTTCGGTTCTAACCAGGTAACAGCAGAAGGTCTTCTGACAGCAAACCAGAACCTGGATGTACTTGGATCAGGAGATGGAAAGATCCTTGGTGTAGGATTTGATGCTGGTTCAACACAGAAAGCAGCTGTAAAAGACGGAACATTACTTGGATCTGTAACACAGGCTCCAGTAGATCAGGGAAGAATCGCTATTGAGACTCTGAATGACATCTGCGAAGGAAAAGAAGTAAAAGACGTAGAGACAGCTTGTTACTGGTACGATGCAGAAACAATGGAAGATGCAGAAATCGCACCAAACCTTTACGACTAATCTTTTGCTGATCAAACAGTAAAAAGTGATATCTAAGGAGAAACCGGGGGTTTTCCCGGTTTCTTTTTATGAAAGATAAACACTCAGGAGGAACACACATATGCTCAATGGAATAGAAACTATTTTTGATAATACAACCCAAATGCTTCGGCATTTAAAGAAAAAATCATTTGAAAAAAATACACAGGATTTTATCGATTCCTACGGACATTATTTCCGGGAAATGACAGAATATGTGGACAGTATTTCCGATAAAGAGCGGGCAGCAGAAGAAATTGCAGATACACTGATAAATCGTGTAGAGAAGAAGTTTGCTTCGAAAAAAGGAAAAATTGATTCCAGAACACAGGTAGATCTGAATTTTTTTATGATCTATTACGTTTTTCCTACAATTTTGGGGACTGAGCACGAGTATGCGAAGCTGATCGCTGACAGCATCTGCAGTGCATGGGGAAAACGGTTTAAAGAGAGTCAGATTCAGTATACAGATTATGATACATTGTACGGATCATTCAGGGAAAAGATTTTTGGTATTTTTTAAAAAGAGTTTCGCCAGAGCAGCATGGTGAACGTCGAGTTATTCTGAGGGTTTCAATTCAGGTATGTAAAATAAGAGTGTTTTCAGACGATTATGGGGATTCCCCGCAGGTAGGTGAGAGAGGCTTATTCTGCGGGGAACTTTTTGTAATATAAGAAAGTGGTATATTTTTATATTTTAAGATATTTTTTGGGCGTGGTTCCTTTGTATTTTTTGAATGTTTTGATGAAATAACTCAGATCATTGAATCCGGAGGCGTAGGCAATTTCTGTGATCGACAGATCCGTTGTGATCAACTGGTAACAGGCGCGTTCAATACGATAATAATTGAGGTAATCAATCGGTGTCCGATGCGTCATCTCGTGAAAAAAGCGGCAGAAATATTTGGGTGACATATTTACACTTCCGGAGATTTCTTCCAATGTAAGAGGAAGATTATAGGAAGATTCCATAAATTCCAATGCCTGCTTCAGCTGCAAAATCCTTTTGTGGCTTCGGTGTTCCTCATCCGGTGCGTTTTTACAGAAACCTTCACTGAAGAGAGTGCCGAAAAATTGATACATGGCGCCGAAAACTACAAGCTGATACCCCTCTTTTTTGGAGGCTGCCGCATCAAAAAGTGTCCAGAGTGTGCGGTGGATCGTATTGCAGATTTTCGGATAGTGCGTCTGGACGGAAACCTCATGATCTGTGATCTGGCGAAGAAGACGACAGCAGGAATCCGTCTTGTTCATCAGCATATTCATATCGAACACCAGACATTCGTATACGCAATCATCGGGAATACCGGAATGGATCGAACCGGCTGGGATGAAAATACTGTCTCCTGCTTCTGCAAGAAATTCAATTTCATCAATGGTAACAGTCAGAGATCCACTTAGGATGCGGATCAGCTCAAATTCTACATGCCAGTGAAAGGACATGACATACTGCGGATGGGAAGCAGTGACGTGATAATATTCCAGAGGAAAGTCAGCAGTTCCTCTTCTTCTGTTTTCTCTGTAGTTGATATATTGCATAAGATACTCCTGGGTGAATATTGTTATATTTTTTACTATTATAGCACAAGTAAAAAGAAGCACACAATGCTAAAATAAAATCAGTAATGGTTAAGAACCTTTGAAAGGAGGCATATCAGTGAGCGATAAGAAAAAGCAAGTTCTGGCGTTTGATTTCGGAGGCGGAAGCGGACGTGCGATCCTGGGAACTCTGGAAAACGGGAAAATCCATATGGAAGAAGTTCATCGTTTTTCCAATGATCCGGTAATCGTAAACGGAACCATGTATTGGGACACACTGAGACATTTTTTTGAGATTAAACAAGGCATTGTAAAAGCAAAACAAAAAGGCGGCTTTGAGAGTATCGGAATTGACACATGGGGCGTTGATTTCGGACTTTTGGACGAGCATGGCGATCTGCTTGAGAGTGCCGTACATTATAGAGATGACAGAACTCTTGGAATGCAGGAAGAAGTTTTTAAAGTTATTCCAAAGGAGGAAGTCTACAATTTAACAGGAAATCAGTTTGAAAACTTTAATACTATTTTCCAGTTGTACTCTCTGGTTCAGAAGAGACCATGGATTCTGGAAAAAGCAGATACGCTGCTTTTGACACCGGATTTATTTAATTATTTCCTGACCGGTGAAAAGAAGGCAGAGTATACCATGGCAACGACCACACAGCTGATGGATGCAAAGAACAAAGTCTGGTCTGACCGGATTTTAGAGGCACTTCAGATTCCGAAGAAGATTCTTCCAGAGATCGTTCCGAGCGGTACAGTCGTAGGTACACTTCAGCCATCAATCTGTGAAGAACTTGGTGTAGAGCCTGCGAAAGTCATTGCAATCACAGGACATGATACACAGAGTGCGGTTGTTTCTGTTCCGACGCAGGAGAAAGATTTCATCTTTATCAGCTGCGGAACATGGAGTCTTTTCGGTACAGAACTCGACGGACCGATCATCGGTGAGAAGTCACTGGAGTGCAACGTCAGCAACGAAGGCGGATATGGCAATACAACGACATTGTTGAAGAATATTATCGGACTGTGGCTTGCTCAGGAGAGCAGAAGACAGTGGATTCGTGAAGGGCAGGAATATTCATTCGGAGAGCTGGAGCAGATGGCACAGAAAGCAGAACCGTTCCAGAGCTTTATCGATCCGGATGCACCGGAGTTCGTTCCGGCAGGAAATGTACCGGAGCGTATCCGTGAGTTCTGCCGCAGAACCGGTCAGAAAGTACCGGAGACGATTGGTGAGATCATGTGCTGTATCAACCAGAGTCTGGCTCTGAAATACAGATATGCACTGGAGCAGATTGAAAGCTGCACAGACAAACATTATTCCGTGATCAATATGATCGGAGGAGGAATCCAGAGCAAACTGCTTTGTCAGATGACAGCCGGAGCAAGCGGACGTAAAGTCATTGCAGGACCGGTAGAGGCAACAGCTCTTGGAAACATTGCTGTTCAGCTGATGTCACTTGGAGAAATCAAAGATGTGGCAGAGGCAAGACAGATCATTGCAAATTCAGAAACTACATATGAGTATCTCCCGCAGGATGCGGAAAAATGGGATGCTGCATATGAAAAATTTAAAACATTTATTCAATAATTTTCAAGGAGGAATGTCATTATGGCAGAATCAAGATTAATCGGAGGATATCCTGTAATTGGTATCAGACCAACAATCGACGGAAGAAGAGGAGCATTAAAAGTTCGTGAATCTCTGGAAGATCAGACAATGGGAATGGCAAAAGCTGCAAAAAAATTGTTTGAAGAGAATTTAAGATATTCCAATGGAGAACCAGTAAAAGTAGTAATCGCTGACACAACAATCGGACGTGTTGCAGAATCTGCAGCATGTGCTGAAAAATTCAAAAAAGAAGGTGTTGACATTACACTGACAGTGACACCATGCTGGTGCTACGGATCAGAGACAATGGATATGGATCCTATGACGATCAAAGGTGTATGGGGACTGAATGCAACAGAGAGACCGGGAGCTGTATATCTGGCATCTGTTCTGGCTACACATGCACAAAAAGGTCTTCCTGCATTTGGAATTTACGGACATGACGTTGTAGATGCAGATGATTCTGAAATCGGAGAGGACATTAAAGAAAAACTGTTAAGATTCGGACGCGCAGCAGTTGCAGCGGCATCCATGAGAGGAAAATCTTACCTCCAGATCGGATCTATCTGTATGGGAATCGGTGGATCTATCATTGATTCTGATTTCATTGAGTCATACCTTGGTATGAGAGTTGAGTCTGTAGATGAGGTGGAAATCATTCGTCGTATGACAGAGGGAATTTACGATGAAGCAGAATTCCAGAAAGCTCTTGCATGGGCAAAAGAAAAATGTACAATCGGATTTGATAAAAACCCTGACGAACTGAAGATGAGCGAAGAGAAGAAAGCAGAACAGTTTGAGTTCGTTGTAAAAATGGCAGTTATCATCAAAGATTTGATGAATGGAAACAAAAACCTTCCAGAAGGATGCGAAGAAGAAGCTGTTGGACACAATGCAATCGCAGCTGGATTCCAGGGACAGAGACAGTGGACAGACTTCTATCCAAACGGAGACTTTGCAGAAGCAATCCTGAACAGTTCTTTCGATTGGAATGGAGCAAGAGAGCCATACATTCTGGCAACAGAGAACGACGTATTAAACGGACTTGGAATGTTGTTCATGAAGCTTTTGACAAACAAAGCTCAGATTTTTGCTGATGTTCGTACATACTGGAGCGGAGACGCTGTGAAGAGAGTAACAGGATATGAAATCGAAGGAAAAGCAAAAGAAGCAGATGGTTTCATTCACCTGATTAACTCAGGAGCTGCATGTCTGGATGCAAACGGAGAATCCAAAGATGCAGACGGAAACAATGTAATGAAAGCCTGGTATGATGTAACAGAAGAAGATCAGGATGCAATGCTTAAAGCAACAACATGGAATGCAGCTGACAACGGATACTTCCGTGGAGGCGGATTCTCTTCTCGTTTCCTGACACAGGCTGAGATGCCGGCAACTATGATCCGTCTGAACCTTGTAAAAGGACTTGGACCGGTTCTTCAGATCGCAGAAGGATGGACTCTGAACCTTCCAGACGAAGTTTCTGACAAACTTTGGAAGAGAACAGATTACACATGGCCATGTACATGGTTTGCACCAAGATGTACAGGAAAAGGTGCATTCAAGACAGCTTACGATGTAATGAACAACTGGGGAGCTAACCACGGTGCAATTTCTTACGGACATGTCGGTGCTGATCTGATCACAATGGCATCTATGCTGAGAATCCCGGTTTGCATGCACAATGTACCGGAAGAAGATATCTTCAGACCAGCAGCTTGGAACGCATTTGGTATGGACAAAGAAGGTGCTGATTACAGAGCTTGTGCAGCATACGGTCCATTATACAAATAAGAACAGTCAAATAACAAGGAGTACCCTCGGGTGCTCCTTATATAAAATTACAGAATGTTTGTGGAGGAAATCAATATGTTAAAAGGAATTCCAAAAATCTTATCACCAGAATTATTAAAAGTTCTATGTGAAATGGGGCATAGTGATCGCATTGTTATTGCAGACGGAAACTTTCCATCAGAATCTATGGGAAAAGATGCGATTGTGATCCGTTGTGACGGACATGGTGTACCGGAGATCCTGGATGCGATCCTTCAGGTATTCCCACTGGATACGTACGTAGAAAATCCGGTAAACCTGATGCAGCTGATGCCGGATGATGTGGGCAAAGTAGAGACACCGATCTGGGATACATACAAAGAGATCGTGAAAAAACACGATGACCGCGGAGAGGCTGCAATCGGAAATATTGAAAGATTTGCATTCTATGATGAAGCAAAAACAGCATATGCGATCATTGCAACAGGAGAATCTGCAATTTACGCAAATGTAATGCTGCAGAAGGGTGTTGTAGTAGAGTAGAAATTATAATTGTACGGATTCGGGCAATATAGATTTCTGGATATGATGACTGGGGAAGGTTCTGTAAAAAGCGGAACACTTCCTCAGTTTTTTGTTTATGCATGTCTTTTTGTCAGTGGACATAGACTATAAGAGAAAGTAAAATATACTGGTGAAACAAAAAAATCTATCTTTATAATAGGAAGATGTTTGAATGGATATGTATGAGGTGTAAAGGTTTATGAATCTGGAAGAAATCTGGAAATGGCTGAAAGGAAAACGGAATACATTTTTTGCGGAGGCGGCAACTGCCTTTATTTTAATTGCTGTTCTGGGTGTTGCAGGAATTACGGCGGGAAGATCTGGTATTACAAAGTCTTCAGAAGTGGAGTCCGTACGGACAAAGGCAGAAGCAAACAAAGTGGAGGAGCAAGAGCAGGAGAACGCGGAAAAGAAGCAGGAGACGCAGACGGAGGAAGTGATTGCCGACGGGCAGTACCCAATCATGGGACAAAGCAGTGTGACTACAGAGCAGATGGTTTCTTATTTTCAGTCCAGTGGAAAAGCATATCCGGCGGAAAGCCTGGCTAAGGGCGGAGCGGACAGTATCGAAACATTTTGCAGGATTTATGTAGAGGAAGCGCAGGCAGAGGGTGTGAGACCGGAGGTCGCATTTGTACAGACTATGAAAGAGACCGGATTTCTCCAGTATGGAGGGGATGCTTCGATCGAACAGTTTAATTTTGCGGGACTTGGGACAACAGGCGGTGGTGTGCCGGGCAATTCTTACCCCGATGTGCGGACCGGGGTGCGGGCTCAGATCCAGCATTTGAAGGCCTATGCGACAGCAGATCCTCTGGCACAGGAATGTGTGGATGACCGGTATGAATATGTGCAGAAAGGCTCGGCTCCGTATGTGCAGTGGCTTGGTCAGAAGGAAAACCCGCAAGGGGCGGGATGGGCGACCGCAGAAAATTACGGATATTCGATCGTGGAGATGATCTCTCATCTAAAAGGTAAAAATTCGTAAAAGCGGGCAGGATACAAAAACTGTGTAAATTCTATGAAATATCTTAAGATTTTTGAAATTCCTTGACAAATGGAATATCGAAAGATATGATTATCTGGTAGTTAATATACAGTTAACAATTAGTTAAAATAAAAGGTTATGAGGGAGAGGAGTACACAATTACTCTTGGCAGAGAGAATCGTCCGGGGCTGAAAGGCGATTTCAAGAAAGGGCTGTGGAAGGTAGCTTCTGAACCGGATATCTGAACAGGAAGTAGGGTATCCCGGAGTTGTTCACGTTACAGGACTCAAGAAGATATATGCGTACGCATATAATGAAGGTGGTACCGCGGAACATTCGCCCTTTGCATTTCTGATGTGGAGGGTGTTTTTTTGTTATTGAGAGAATGACGAGCGGGAAGGAACAGAACAGGGACATTTTGAGGAGGAAATTATGAGTAAAGAACTGGCAAAGACCTATGATCCAAAAGCGATCGAGGAAAAATTGTATGAAAGATGGTGTGAGAACAAGTATTTTCATGCGGAGGTGGACAGAAGCAGAAAACCGTTCACAACGGTGATGCCTCCTCCGAATATTACAGGAAAGCTGCATATGGGACATGCGCTGGACAATACATTGCAGGATATTCTGATTCGCTATAAGAGAATGCAGGGATACAATGCACTCTGGATTCCGGGAACTGATCATGCGGCAATCTCCACAGAGGTGAAGGTTACCAATCAGCTGAAGGAAGAAGGAATTGATAAGAAAGAACTGGGAAGAGAAGGATTCCTTGAGAGAACCTGGCAGTGGAAAGAAGAGTATGCGGGAACGATTGAAAATCAGCTGAAGAAGCTGGGAATTTCCTGTGACTGGGACAGAGAGCGTTTTACAATGGATGAGGGATGTTCCAAGGCAGTAGAAGAAGTATTTATTAAATTATACGAAAAAGGGTATATTTACAAAGGTTCCAGAATCATCAACTGGTGTCCAGTATGTCAGACCTCTATTTCTGATGCAGAGGTAGAGCACGAGGATCAGGATGGATTTTTCTGGCATATTAATTATCCGGTTGTGGGAGAAGAAGGACAGTTTGTAGAAATCGCTACTACACGTCCGGAAACTCTTCTTGGAGATACTGCTGTTGCAGTAAACCCAGAGGATGAACGTTACAAACATCTGGTTGGAAAAATGCTGAAGTTGCCGCTTACAGACAGAGAGATTCCGGTGGTTGCAGATGAATATGTTGACAAAGAATTTGGAACAGGCTGTGTAAAAATCACACCAGCTCATGACCCTAATGACTTTGAAGTTGGAAAACGTCATAACCTGCCGGAAATCAATATCATGAATGATGATGCTACCATCAATGAGCTGGGAGGCAAGTACGCAGGTATGGACCGCTACGAAGCTAGAAAAGCTATGGTAGAAGATTTGAAAGAGCTTGAACTTCTGGTAAAAGTTGTTCCTCATTCTCATAATGTTGGAACTCATGACCGTTGTGGAACAACCGTAGAGCCTATGATCAAACCACAGTGGTTCGTAAGAATGAAAGAAATGGGCGAGGCTGCCATCAAGACTTTACAGGATGGAAATCTGAAATTTGTACCAGACCGTTTTGACAAGATTTACATGCACTGGCTGGAAAATATCAGAGACTGGTGTATTTCCCGTCAACTCTGGTGGGGACACAGAATTCCGGCTTATTACTGTGACGAGTGTGGAGAGACCGTTGTGGCAAGAGAAATGCCTGGGAAATGTCCAAAATGTGGCTGTACTCATCTGACACAGGATGAGGATACTCTGGATACCTGGTTCTCCTCAGCACTTTGGCCGTTCTCTACACTGGGATGGCCGGATAAGACAGAAGAAATGGAATATTTCTATCCTACAGACGTTCTGGTAACAGGATATGACATTATTTTCTTCTGGGTTATCCGTATGGTATTCTCCGGTCTGGAACAGACAGGAAAAACACCATTCCATCATGTGCTGATCCATGGCTTAGTAAGAGATTCTCAGGGCCGCAAGATGAGTAAGTCTCTTGGAAACGGTATTGACCCGCTGGAAATCATTGACCAGTATGGTGCAGATGCCCTGCGTCTTACATTAATGACAGGAAATGCACCTGGAAACGATATGCGTTTCTATATGGAACGTGTGGAAGCCAGCAGAAACTTTGCCAATAAAGTATGGAACGCATCCAGATTTATTATGATGAACCTGGAAAAAGCAGAGGTTCCGGCTGAAATCGACCTGGCAAGCCTTACAAGTGCCGATAAGTGGATTCTCTCTAAAGTCAATACTTTGGCAAAAGACGTGACAGAGAACCTGGATAAATACGAACTTGGTATTGCAGTTCAGAAGGTTTACGACTTTATTTGGGAGGAATTCTGTGACTGGTATATTGAGATGGTGAAACCAAGACTTTACAATGATGAGGACACCACAAAAGCAGCAGCACTGTGGACCTTAAAGACCGTTCTTGCAAATGCACTGAAGATGCTTCACCCATATATGCCATTTATTACAGAAGAAATCTTCTGTACCCTGTGTCCGGAAGAAGAATCCATTATGATTTCCTCCTGGCCGGAATTTAAGACAGAGTGGGATTTTAAAGCAGATGAAGAAGCTGTAGAAATCATTAAAGAAGCAGTAAGAAGCATCCGAAATGTCCGTACAGGTATGAACGTACCACCAAGCAAGAAAGCAAAAGTTTTCGTTGTATCTGAGGATGAGGCAGTGAGAACGGTATTTGAAAACGGAAAAGTATTTTTTGCATCCTTAGGTTATGCAAGCGAAGTTCTGGTACAGGCAGATAAAGAGGGGATTGATGAAGATGCTGTATCAGCGGTAACAGGAAAAGCTGTTATCTACATGCCGTTTGCAGAACTGGTTGATATTGATAAAGAGATTGAGAGATTGAAAAAGGAAGAGGAGAAACTGACAAAAGAGCTGGCCCGTGTAAACGGTATGTTAAGCAATGAACGTTTCATCAGCAAAGCACCTGAGGCTAAGATTGCCGAGGAAAGAGAAAAACTGGAAAAATACACAAATATGATGGAACAGGTAAAACAGCGTCTGGCACAGCTTCTGTAAGATTATAGGAGACTAATTTTTATGAAAGAAATCAAAAAGGTATTTTGCCTGAAATATCTGAACATGTTTTCCGTACCTCTTCAATTTCTAGCTGTATGTGTGGGATATTTTTTCATTGAAGCAATATCTCGCCACTCGCTTTTTGAGGCAGCTGATTTTATGATGGAAAGACCATTGGTATTCCTGTACAATGCGGCACTGATTTTTACTACAACACTGGTGGTATATTTATTCAGAAGAAGAGTCTTTATCAGGACAATCCTTACCATTTTCTGGATGGGACTTGGTATCATCAATGGTGTGCTTCTGTCCACCAGGGTAACACCATTTACCGGACCAGATTTACACCTGATTACGGATGCCTTTGAAATTGCAGATCGATATTTATCACCCTTCTTTTTCGTGATTGTAGTGATATTATTTATTCTTGCAGTTTTAGGGTTGATTTTACTGTTTTTTAAGGGACCCAAATATCAGGGAAAGTTGAGCTATAAAGTGAATGCACCGCTGGTGCTTGTGGGGGTTCTGGCATTTGCCGGAACTACCAAGCTGGCATTGGAAAAAAGAGTGTTGTCCAATTATTTTGGTAATATTGCATTTGCCTATGAAGATTATGGATATCCTTACTGCCTGGCAACCACAGTATTTAATACAGGAATCGGGATGCCAAGGGATTACAGCGAAAAGACCATAGAAAATATTGTAAAAAGTGAGGAGAGTCTTCCGGAAACAGGCGAGAAACGCCCAAACATTTTATTTTTGCAGCTGGAGACCTTTTATGACCCTACTCAGGTGGAATTTTTGGAGTTTTCCGAAGATCCCATTCCTAATTTCAGGAAAATGATGGATGAGTATTCGTCAGGTTATTATAAGGTTCCGTCTGTAGGGGCTGGTACAGCGAATACAGAGTTTGAGAGTATTACTGGTATGAGCATGCGGTATTTTGGCCCAGGAGAATATCCGTACAAGGGAATTTTGAAAGAAACTACCTGCGAAAGTGCAGCTTATGTGCTGAAAGATCTTGGATACCGGACACATGCCATTCACAATAACGAAGCAAACTTTTACGGAAGAAGAAAGGTATTTTCCAATCTTGGATTTGATACCTTTACCTCAGAAGAATATATGGCAGAGCAGGATGATACCACACCAACAGACTGGATGCGGGATAGAAATCTGATTAAATATATTATGCAGGCATTAGATGAGACAGATGATCCTGATTATATTTATACCATTTCTGTGCAGGGGCACGGAGATTATCCAGAAGAACCTATGATTGAGAATCCTAAGATTAAGGTTTCTGGTGCAAGCACCCAGGCAGAAAATTATAAATGGGAATATTTTGCTAATCAGATGTATGAAATGGATCAGTTTGTAAAAAACCTTACAGATGTTCTTTCAGAGTATGACGAAGATGTAGTTCTTGTTATGTATGGTGACCATCTCCCAACTATGGGGCTTAAAGTTACAGATGTGAAGAATAAATATCTGTTCCAGACACAGTATGTTATCTGGGATAATATGGGGCTGGAGGAAAAGGACAAAAACCTGGCTGCTTACCAGATGGCAGCAGAAGTTATGAATCAGGTAGGGATTCATGAGGGAAATGTATTTCGTTTCCATCAGGCCAGAGCTAATACAAAAAATTATCAGGTGGATTTAGAGAGCCTCCAGTATGATATTCTCTATGGAGATAAGTATGTTTATGGAGGAAAAAATCCATTTGAACGTGTGAAGATTAAGCTGGGAGTAAAAGATGCAGAACTTCATAGCATTGAGAAAATTTCCGATGGAAGGTACTATATTAAAGGTGCTAACTTTACACAATCTGCTTTTCTGGAAGTAAATGGGGAACTTTTTGAGGCGAATTTTATTGACGAACAGACCTTACTGGTGCTGGATGTAGAGATTGCAGATGGGGATACCGTAGATGTTGCCATCAGGAGTAACAGTTCCACCCACAAGGTACTTACCAGAACACAGAAATATTATTATCAGGAAGCTGTAGCAGAGCCACCGGCAGAGACGGATGTGGACAGTTCTTCGGAAGGTATAGAGGATATGCCTGATCAGAAGGAGGATACCGGTACCGTGGCAGAGGCTGGACCTGCAAAGCTGGTTCCAATTCCACAGGAGCCGGAAGAAGAGACAGATGCAGATGCAAAGGTAGATGCAGAGGTGGCTCCTTCGGGGGATATGACAGACAAGTCAGACGAATAAATTTTTAATCAAACGACATAATTTGCTTGCATATGGTCACTGTATCATTATAATGATAAGTGACCATATGTATTTTGGTCAGAACAGGAGGATGTAGCTTGTTTACATACGAAGAAGCGGTTGCTTATATTGAAGAAATACCGAAATTTACTACAAAAAATAAATTAGAACATACCAGGAAATGCTTGGATAGACTGGGCAGTCCTGATCAGAATAGAAAGATTATCCATGTAGCAGGAACCAATGGGAAGGGAAGCGTTTGTGCCTTTTTGTCTTCTATGTTGGAAGAAGGTGGATACCGTTGCGGTTTGTTTACGTCTCCTCATCTGGTGAAGATTAACGAGCGTTTTCAGATTAATGAAGTTATGGTATCCGATCAGGGATTTTTAGAGGCGTTTTTAAAGGTGAAGGCCCTGGCAGATGAGTTGGTAGCAGAAGGGGACTATCATCCCACGTATTTTGAATTTTTGTTTCTCATGGGAATGTTGATTTTTGATAAGGAAAATGTGGATTATTTGATTCTGGAAACAGGACTTGGTGGAAAACTAGATGCTACAAATTCTATTCTTCATCCTTTGGCTTGTGTCATTACTTCTATTAGCCTGGACCATGTAGAATATCTGGGAGATACAGTGGAAAAGATTGCAGGGGAAAAAGCTGGAATCATCAAAGCTGGAGTTCCGGTAATTTTTGATGGCAATGTCAAAGAAGCAGCAGAGGTTCTTAGAAACCGAGCAGAAGAGCTTGGATGTCCCTGGTATGAAATGAAAGGGGAAAATCAGGAGATACGGGAGTATACACCGGCTGGTATCCGCTTTTCTTCTAAATCCGAGGTTTATGGGGAAACAGAGCTATTCGTTCCTTTTATTGCCAAGTATCAGATGATGAATGCAGCACTTGCTTTGGAAACCATGGGAGCCTTAAAGAAAAGTCATGAGCTGGAAAAGGAAACACTGATTCGCGGGATTGCTCATACGAAATGGCAGGGAAGGATGGAAACCATTCTTCCTGGGGTGATTGTAGATGGAGCACATAATGAGGACGGCATTGCCAGATTCGTGGAGACGGTTCAGTATTTCCAGGAGGAATATCCCATTACGCTGTTGTTTACTACAGTGTCAGATAAGGACTTTACGGATATGATCGGAAGAATCTGCAAGGGACTTAAGTTTTCCCATGTTGTGACAACCGAAATTTGGGGCAGCAGGAAACAATCAGCAGCAGAGCTAGCAGAATTGTTCCAAGAAAATGGATGCTCTGATGTGTTTGTGGAGACCAATGTGGAGGAGGCTTTTGAAAAAGCATATGCCCTAAAAGGAGAGGGGTTGATGTTTGCAGTGGGCTCCCTTTATCTGGTAGGAGAAATCAAGGACTATGTAAGGAGGCGTAAACATGATTAATTACGAAGAGGAACTGAAGAAATTCCAGCCGTGTCTGGATGTAGATGACGCAGAAGGTGCAATCTATAAACAGGATCTTACAGATGTGATTGATATTCTGAAGGAAATGTTAAAGGAGCAAAAGACCACCCAGGAGAAATAGGGAGTAGACTATGAAATGTATGGTATGTCAGGCTGTGCTTACTGCTTCGGATTATTGTCCCAAATGCGGCAGCTATATCAAAGCACAGAAAAAAGCAGGAGCGTTGTCCAATCTATATTATAACCAGGGGCTTGAAAAGGCTCAAATTCGGGATTTATCAGGGGCCATTACCTGTCTGAAACGAAGTTTGAAAATGAATAAACTGAATATCCAGGCAAGAAATCTTTTGGGCTTGGTGTATTATGAAACAGGGGAAGTAGTAGCTGCATTAAGTGAATGGGTTATTAGTAAAAATATGATGCCAGAGGGCAATCAGGCTGCAGTTTATATTGAAAAACTTCAGAAAAATCAGAATAAGCTAGATGCCATTAATACCAGTATTAAGAAATTTAATCAATGTCTGGAATATTGCAGAGGCGGCAATGAGGATATGGCAAAAATGCAGCTTAAAAAGGTGTTGACAGCCAATCCAAAACTGATTAAAGGATATCATTTACTGGCTCTGCTTTATCTGAAAGATGAGGAGTATGAAAAAGCTAGGAAGCCTTTGAAAACAGCAGCGAAAATTGATAAGACCAATACCACCACCCTGCGTTTTTTAAAAGAAATTGAGGAGCAGACAGGGCGTGTCACAAACTTAGAATCCAGATTCCGTATGAAGGAAAAGGAAGAGACATCAAGGGATGGAAGTATGGTGTATCAATCTGGGAATGATACTATTATTCAGCCGCCAGAGTATCGAGAGAAAAGTGTGACGAATACCCTGGTGAACCTGGTTCTGGGACTTTTAGTGGGAGCAGCGGCCCTTTGGTTTCTGATTGTTCCTGCCAAAACACAGAAAGTCAACCAGGAGGCAAATCGGAAAATTGCAGAGTATAGTGGAAAAATGGCCACTATGTCAGCAGAATTGTCTAAGATGGAAGAAGAGATGAATGCATCTAAAGAATCTGTGAATACAGCGCAAACCCAGATTGAAGAAGCAGGAATTAAGGCGGAAAGCTATGAAAAACTTATTAGCGCCCAGCAGGCATTCCAGCAGGGAAAATATGATAATGCAGCCAATGCTATCGTAGGCGTAGATCCAGATCAGCTTTCTGTGGAAGCCAAAAGTGTTTATGATATGATTATGAAATCTGTGGGAACTCAGGTAAAGAAGAAATATAAGGATCAGGGACTGAACGCTTATGGTGCGGGAAACTACGAGGAGGCTATTACGTATTTGGAGAAAGCGCTGGATATTGGCACCCAGGATTCTGAAACCCTTATTTTCTTAGCTCAGGCTTATGAGAAAAAAGGCGATACAGGTATTGCTAATAAGTGGTATAAAAAAGTGGTTGATAATTTCCCTGGTACTCAGTATGCTACCTTGGCAAAGAATTACATGCAGGCCAATGGAGGCGTAATTGCAGACGAGGGACAGGATACCCAGGAAGGCAGCCAGGTACAACAGGGAGAAATCGTAGAAGAATAAATTAGGAACCAAGGAAAAACCTTGAAGAAAAGGAGCTATTGCATATGCTGTTTCGTGCAATAGCTCTTTGTGCATAGTTATGCAGGATTTTGTAGAAAATGGAGGGTATTTATGGAAGAATTTATGAAGAAGAGAGGAACCAGGCTGATTGTATATGTGCCTAGGGAGTTGGACCATCATTTTGCAAGTGAGATGACACAGATGGTCGATAAGGAACTAGAAAAGGGGCTGATTAAGCAGCTGGTGTTTGATTTTTCTAAAACAACGTTTATGGATAGTTCAGGAATTGGAATGTTAATGGGAAGGAAAAGATTGTTAAGCTATAGTGGAGGAACTGTAAGTGCCATTCATGTGAATGACCGGATTTTGCGGATTATGCAGCTTTCTGGTATATGGAAACACATGGAAATTAGTCAAGAGCCGGTTTGGAACAGAAAAATGCCGTGAGGGAGGAAGAGAAATGGATCAGACAAATCATATGGTGCTGGAGGTAGAGAGCCGTTCTTGCAATGAGGGACTTGCAAGAATTGCAGTAGCAGCTTTTTGCACTCAGTTAAATCCTACATTAGAAGAGGTGGCAGATATTAAGACGGCAGTATCAGAAGCAATTACCAACTGTATTGTACATGCTTATGATAAGGAAACAGATGTGATTCGTGTTCAGTGTTGGCGAAGAAAAAGAGAGCTTACGGTATCTGTAGAAGATAAGGGGAAAGGCATGGAAGATGTAAAAAAGGCCATGGAGCCCTTATTTACAACTATGCCAGAGCAAGATCGGTGCGGCATGGGGTTTGCCTTTATGGAGGCATTTATGGATGAGGTGCAGGTGGAGTCTGTGATGGGAGAAGGAACCACTGTGACCATGAAGAAAATCATAGGAAGGCAGAATGCTGTATTAGAATAAGGAGGATGTATGGATGATATCCTTGCCCTTCTGGGCCGTGTACACCAGGGAGATAAGGAGGCAAGAGATATACTAGTAGAGAAAAATATGGGACTGGTTCACAGTATTGCCAGAAGGTTCCAGAACAGGGGTGTAGAGATGGAGGACTTGGTTCAGATTGGAAGCATTGGTCTTTTGAAGGCCATTGACAAATTTGATATGACCTATGAAGTCCGGTTTTCCACTTATGCGGTACCCATGATTACAGGAGAAATTAAGCGTTTTTTAAGAGATGACGGTATGGTGAAGGTAAGTCGCTCTCTAAAAGAAGAGGCAGCTAGGATTTACGCAGCGCGGGAGGCGTTTATGGGAGAACAGGGAAGGGACCCCACTTTAGAGGAATTGGCCAAGGAACTTCAGCTTGCAAAGGAAGAAGTAGTACTTGCTATGGAGTCTTCCGCTCAGATTGAATCTTTGCAAAAGACCATCTATCAAAGTGATGGAAGTGATATTGCCTTGGAGGATAAATTGCCCTTTGAGAAAAACCAACAAGAAGAGGTACTGGACAGAATGCTGTTGGAGCAGATGCTTGGAAGTTTGAATACAGAGGAGAGAGAATTAATCTATCTGCGGTTTTTTAAGGAAAGCACACAGACCAGCATTGCACAGAAAATGGGAATGTCCCAGGTGCAGGTGTCCAGAATGGAGAAAAAGATTTTGCAAAGAATGCGGGAAGCATATTTTTCAGCAATTTAGGAATACTACTTCTACCAGCGATAAGCTGCAAGGAGGATTTGGGATGAGTGAAATATTATATATACAAACAGAGAAAAATGTGGAAGTGCACAGTCCAGAGATTTATCTGGGAGATATAGCCAAATTGGCGTGCAATGACCAAAAGGTTTTAAACAGGAACCGGATGCGGAAGATTTTTACCATACCCAATGAAGCACCAGGGCGTTATGTGGTTTCAGCAGCAGATTTGATTAAAGCCATTGCAAGGGAAGAAAACTCTGTGGATGTTACCCATATAGGGGAGCCAGAGTTTGTAGTTACTTATGAAACACAGAAACACAATCATCTGTGGTATAGCTGGATAAAAACAGGATTTGTATGCGTACTTACTTTTTTAGGCGGGGCTTTTTCTATTATGACCTTTAATATGGATGTGGATACTTCGGGGTTGTTTTTCCAGCTTTATAGGCAGTTTACTGGAGAGATTTCCACAGGGCATACCATATTGGAATTCACCTATTCTTTGGGAGTGGGACTGGGCGTTATCTTCTTTTTCAATCATTTTGGACACAAAAAACTTACCACAGATCCAACACCCATGGAAGTGCAGATGCGCGTATATGAGGATGATGTAAATAGAACGCTCATTGCGGTAAAAAATAGAGGCAGAAAGGCTAAGACAAGGAAAGGAGCAGGAAACTAATGTGGCAGGGACAGATATTTGTTGGTATGGTGGGACTGTGCGGCGGCGCTGTGGTTGCCACTGCCCTGGCAGCTTTTATTATTGAGCTGGGAATTATTCCAAGGTATGCAGGAATTACCCATACAGCAAAGCATATTCTCTTATATGAAGATTGTCTCATGCTGGGAGCAGTGATAGGAAATCTAGTGTCTATTTACAAGATATCGATGCCTTTGGGAAGGATAGGTCTTGGTATTGTGGGGCTGGGTTTTGGAATGTTTCTGGGAAGCTGGATTATTGCCCTTGGAGAGGTGGTTCGTGTATTTCCCGTTATGGCAAGACGGATAGGTTTGAAGAAAGGAACGGGTCTTGTGATTTTGTCTATTGCTATAGGAAAAACCATTGGATGCTTCCTTCAGTTTTTCAGTCAGGTATAAAAAACCAGAAATGTTTTATACTAAAACTATGAAAAAAGGAAAAGGATGGTGAAAACAATGGATCAGGCACAACAAGAAGAACAAAAAAGAAAGGCAAAAGAGTACGAGAAATATGTAAAAGAAAAAACACCAACCCATAGTCTGACTCGAAACATGTTGGGGGCTTTTCTAAGCGGAGGCATGATCTGTACTCTTGGGCAGGTGATTATGAATATTTGCAAAAGTATGGGAATGGACAAGGAAATCAGTGGAAGCTGGACTTCTCTGATACTAATCTTACTGAGCGTACTTCTTACAGGATGGAATCTATATCCTAAGCTGGCAAAATGGGGAGGGGCAGGGACCTTGGTGCCTATTACCGGCTTTGCAAATTCCGTAGCTGCTCCTGCCATAGAATACCAAAAAGAGGGACAGGTATTTGGGATAGGATGCAAGATTTTTACCATTGCAGGTCCAGTGATTCTCTATGGAATTCTCACTTCTGCAAGTCTAGGGCTGATTTATTACTTTTTGCATATATGGGGGATTGTGTAATGGAGCAGATGATAGGAAAACAGAGCATTCAATTTACATGTGCGCCTCATATTTTAAGCGGGGCATCAATTGTAGGAAAAAAGGAAGGGGAAGGTCCACTTGGCTCTTATTTTGATAAAATTGGTGGGGAAGATGGACTTTTTGGGATGGATTCCTGGGAAGAAGCAGAGAGTACCCTGCAAAAAGAAGCAGTATCCATGGCAATTGGAAAAGCTGGTATTGAAAAATGGAAGCTACGTACCATTTATACTGGGGATTTGCTTGCACAGAGTATTGCCTCTTCTTTTGGAATCATGGGATTTCACACACCTATTTATGGGTTGTATGGCGCCTGCTCCACCATGGGTGAGGCATTATCCCTGGCATCTATGGCAGTGGCAGGAGGTTATGGGGATTATGTGGCAGCTGTGACTTCCAGTCACTTTGCCAGTGCGGAGAAGGAATTTCGGTTTCCTCTTGGATATGGAAACCAGCGTCCTTTGTCTGCTACCTGGACAGTTACTGGGGGTGGTGCTTGTATTCTTGGAAAAAAAGGTGGAAAAGTAAGAATTACAGGGATTACTACAGGGAAAATTGTGGATTATGGACTGAAAGATTCCCTGAATATGGGAGCTTGTATGGCTCCTGCAGCCTGCGATACTATTTATCAGAATCTTATGGATTTCAACAGGATGCCAGAGGATTATGACAGGATTATTACCGGAGATTTGGGATATGTGGGAAAGGAAATTCTCCTGGATTTATTAAAACAGAGAGGATTTGACATTACGAAACAGCATATGGATTGTGGAATTGAAATTTATGACCAGGAGACACAGGATACTCATTCCGGCGGAAGCGGCTGTGGATGTTCTGCAGTTACCTTTGCAGCATATATTCTGCCAAAGCTGGAAAAAGGAGAGTGGAAGCGAGTTTTGTTTGTTCCAACAGGTGCCTTGTTGTCAAAGGTAAGCTACAATGAAGGAAAAAGTGTTCCGGGTATTGCTCAGGCAGTCGTTGCAGAACATTGTTAAGGAGAACAGGTTATGGAATATATCAATGCATTCTGGGTGGGAGGACTCATTTGCGCTTTGGTGCAGATTTTATTAGAGAAAACCAAGATGCTTCCGGGACGGGTTATGGTACTTCTGGTATGTACAGGGGCAGTGCTTGGAAGTGTAGGAGTATATGATAAATTGATTTCTTATGCAGGAGCAGGAGCTAGTGTACCTCTTCTGGGATTTGGCAATCTTTTATTTAATGGGGTAAAAAAGGCAGTTTTAAAGGATGGACTTCTGGGTGTTTTCATGGGCGGTTTTACTGCCAGTGCAGTGGGGATTTCTGCGGCTTTGATATTCAGTTATCTGGCAAGTCTGGTGTTTAAACCCAAGATGAAAGGATGATGTTACGGTTTACACAGGACTTTAGAGTATTTTAAGAAAAGCCATCTATACTTTTAGGGGAATCAATAGTATAATAAACATAGTTATGTCAGGCAGTCCTTTTTTGAGACTGCCTGAAAAATGGGGTAACAGGAGGAAAGCGGAAAATGCTTCATGCATTCTCACGTTCAGAAGAACTATTAGGAAAAGAAGGACTACACACCCTGGCAGATGCCAGAGTAGCCGTGTTTGGAATTGGGGGTGTGGGTTCTTATGTAACAGAGGCTCTGGCAAGAGCTGGTGTGGGAACTTTAATTTTGGTAGACCACGATGAAGTGAGCCTCACCAATTTAAACCGTCAGTTAGTGGCGCTGCGTTCAACTATGGGAAGAAAAAAAGTTCTGGTGGCCAAAGAACGAATTATGGATATTAACCAAGACGCCGTGGTTCATACTTATGATACTTTTTTTAGTAAAGAAACAGCAGGGCTTTTTGATTTTACCACATTTGATTATGTGGTGGATGCAGTGGATACGGTATCTGCAAAACTACTGCTTATTGAAATGGCAAAACAGGCCAAGGTACCGGTGATTTCCTGTATGGGTACAGGAAATAAACTGGATCCCTCTTGTTTTCAGATTGCAGATATTTCTAAAACTAGTGTGTGTCCTTTGGCAAAGGTTATGCGCACTGAACTGAAAAAGAGGAAAATAAAAAAAGTAAAGGTTTTATTTTCTACAGAGACTGCCATTAAGAAGAAAGGAATAGAAAAGATGCCCCAAGGGGAGGCTGAGGTACGTAGTGGCAGTGGAAGACCGATTCCGGCAAGCGTTTCTTTTGTACCTGGAGTAGCAGGGCTTATGATTGCAGGGGAAGTGATTAAGGATCTGGTATTTAACAAAAAATAAAAGGGGATTGTAAATGGATATTAACAGAATTGAAAATAAATTTTGGGCTTGTCTGGGAAGTGACAATGTGAAACAACAAGAGCCTATGAGTAAACATACAACCTTCCGGATTGGCGGACCGGCAGATTTTTATCTTTGCCCTCATAGTACAAAAGAGGTGCAGGAAGTGATGGAAATCTGTAAAGAAGAGAACCTGCCCTATTTTATTCTGGGAAATGGAAGTAATCTTCTGGTAAGTGATAAGGGATACCGTGGGGTTGTGATACAGCTTTGGAAGAATTTCAGTGATATTACGGTAACGGACTGCTGTATTCAGGCAAAAGCAGGGGCCTTGTTATCAAAAGTTGCTGCTGAAGCTCTGGAAGCAGGACTTACAGGCATGGAATTTGCATCAGGAATTCCAGGAACTATAGGTGGAGCAGCTTTTATGAACGCAGGAGCCTATGGCGGTGAGATGAAGGACATTATTAAAAGAGTGAAGGTCCTGGATGAAAGTGGGGAAATACAGATACTGCAAAAAGAAGAACTAAAGATGGGATACCGGACCAGTATTGTGAAGGAGAAAGGTTATACCGTGCTTTGGGTGGAGTTGGAGCTTGCTAAGGGAGACCCAGAAGAAATCCGAAATAAAATGGAGGATTTAAAGGAGCGTAGAACTTCTAAACAGCCTCTGGAAATGCCAAGTGCAGGCAGTACCTTTAAAAGACCAGAGGGATATTTTGCAGGGAAATTGATTATGGATAGTGGTCTTAGAGGTTTTTCTGTAGGTGGAGCCCAGGTGTCAGAGAAACACTGTGGTTTTGTGGTAAATAAAGGTGGGGCAACAGCTATGGATGTACTTACCCTGATTCAGGAAGTGCAGAAAAAAGTAAAGGAAGCCTTTGGGGTAGAATTGGAAACAGAAGTTCGGTTTCTGGGCGAATTTTAGGAGGCATCATGCGTTTTGTAATTGTTACAGGAATGTCAGGGGCAGGGAAGAGTACAGCATTGAAAATGCTGGAGGATATGGAATATTTTTGTGTGGATAATCTTCCGGTTCCTTTGATTGATAAATTTGTGCAATTGATTAAGGATAGTGGATCTGGGGAAATTGAGAGCGTGGCTATTGGTGTGGACATCCGAAGCGGACGTTCTTTGGATGAACTTAAGAATGTTCTGGAAAAAATTAGTTTTTCAGGGATTGAAGCAGAAATTTTGTTTTTGGATGCAGATGACAGAACATTAGTAAGACGGTATAAGGAAACCAGGAGAAGTCATCCTCTTGCCGCTGGAGGAAGAGTAGATGATGGGATACATAAGGAACGAGAGCGTTTGCATTTTTTAAAAGAATATGCAGATTATATTCTGGATACCAGTAAATTGCTTACCAGAGAGTTGAAGGCAGAACTGGAGAAAATCTTCATAGAAAACAGAACGTTTAAAAATCTTATGGTAACAGTGCTTTCTTTTGGATTTAAGTATGGTATTCCCCAAGATGCAGATTTAGTTTTTGATGTGCGTTTTTTACCAAATCCATATTATTTAGAAAATCTTCGGCCTTTAAGCGGAAATGATGCATTGGTCAGTGATTATGTTATGGGCTTTGAGGTAGCACATGCATTTTCAGATAAACTGGAGGATATGATTCGATTTTTGATTCCCAACTATATTTTGGAAGGGAAAACCCAGCTGGTGATTGCCGTGGGCTGTACCGGAGGAAAACACCGCTCTGTTACTTTAGCCAATGAGCTGTATCGGCGGCTTGGAGAAAATGATACATATGGAATTCGGATTGAACATAGAGATATAGAGAAGGATGGGAAAAAATGTCTTTTTCCGGAAACGTAAAAGAGGAATTGCTGCGCTGTATAGATAGCGCCAGGCATTGTCAGATTGCAGAATTAGCAGCGATTCTGGCCTTTGATGGGGAGATTCTAAGATTTCCACAAGGTCAGATTGGCTTAAGGGTTTCTTCTGAAAATGAAAGTCTTGTAAGAAAGTACTTTACATTGCTGGAAAAAACGTTTACAATGAATGACAGTGTTTCTATAGACAGCCGGATTACGAAGCGGAATAACCGATTTGTGGTTGAGCTAGAAGATTCTGAGTTTTCTGTGAAGGTTTTACAGGCAGTGAAGCTGCTGGGAATGGACCGAATACCGCAGAGCTTTGATGTTTTAGTAAACCAGATCGTAGTACAGAGAAATTGCTGTAAGCGGGCATTTGTCCGTGGAGCTTTTTTGTGTGCCGGTTCCATTAGTGATCCAGAGAAGTTTTATCATTTTGAAATTGTTTGCAGCAGCAAAGCAAAAGCGACACAGCTTATGGAGCTGATTCAGTCTTTTGAGGTGGATGCGAAAATTGTAAAGCGAAAGAAATACTATGTAGTCTATGTAAAAGAGGGAGCTCAGATTGTGGAGCTTCTAGGTCTCATGGGTGCAGGAGTTTCCTTAATGAATCTAGAGAATGTGCGGATTCTCAAGGACATGAGGAATACTGTAAACAGAAAAGTGAACTGTGAAACAGCAAACATCAATAAGACTGTAAATGCTGCAGTAAAGCAGGTGGAAGATATTCTTTATATCCGAGATACAGCAGGACTTCATACTCTTCCGGAAAACCTGGAGGAAACCGCACTGCTGAGGTTAGAATACCCACAGGCATCTTTAAAGGAGCTGGGAACCCTGCTTTCCACACCGGTAGGAAAGTCCGGGATGAATCACCGGTTGAGGAAAATCTGTAGTATAGCCAATGAGCTGAGAGGAATCAAGGAGGAACAGCTATGATTAGAAAACCAATTACCATCGGAATTTCAAATGGTCTGGAAGCAAGACCGATTGCAA
>ENA-ORMO01000431-ORMO01000431.1-human-gut-metagenome-genome-assembly--contig:-NODE-431-length-59284-cov-4.857080_pt1 | contig 59284 bp, 46 predicted proteins | sample MGYA00242106_ERZ509001 | MGnify/ENA primary metagenome ERZ509001 (study PRJEB26280, sample SAMEA2338736) | human gut metagenome | biome: human gut; feature: human-associated habitat; material: faeces...
GTAATGTGATAGATCAAATATTATTTTTTGTGGTTCGTAGGCTCTGAAAAGCCTTGTATTTACAGCGTTCCTAATAGGAAACAATCATAAGATGAAAAATCCTCCGCGATTTTGCGGCCGGTTGTCAGTTCTGGGTCATTATCAATGAGAAAGAAGCCGATATAACTGTTGGACTGCTGCTGGGAGGCATTGCTGCGTCCCCATATTTTTTCTCCGTTCTGAAGAAATGCCTCAGAGTGGTATTTCCAATAGTCGGTATCAGTAGGAGTTGTCAGATGTACATCGTAACGGAATTTATCTGTACAGCAGTCATCTTCCCATTCCAGGGAAAGATCGATCATGGATCGTTGTCTCTTAAGATCCTTAAAACTGGATTTGTAAAGCGAGGGAATACTGAGGCGCACGCCTTTGCGCTGGAGGCTGGAAGAATCGACACGGTCGGTCATAGCCGCACTTAATAAACCGATCGCTTCCAGGATCGTAGTTTTTCCAGAACCGTTGGCACCGATAAATACATTGACTTTACCAGGTTCGAAGGCTGCGTTATACAGGGACTTAAAGTTCCCAAAAGTAATTTTTCGTATATTCATAATTGCTGCCCCTTTCTAAAATACAGTATAACATAATCCATGAATTAAATACAAACATTTTCCGGTGTTTAGCCATATCTAATCTTAGGATTACTGTGCTTGTAAAAATAAGGGGCAGCTGCGTATGGGAGAGAAGATGCGGCTGTCTGGTCTATGGGTATTCTTTTTCTTTATCAAGCTGAAGATAGAAGGCGAAGAGTTTCAAGGCACGCTTGATTTCTGTATCAGAATACTGGCGGCAGAGTATATTGAAAAATTTATAATTTTCTGATGAAGGGGATTCCTGTTTTCCGAATAAAAGATAATCAACAGAGACATGGCAGGTATACGCAATCTGGGCAACTACATCCAGACTGGCAGTACGTTTTCCCTGTTCAATCAGTGCGAGATAAGACGATGAAATATGTATCATATCAGCAAACACTTCCTGGGTTTTGTTCTGGGTATTTCTGAGTTCCCGGATCCGCTTTCCCATTGATTCCAGATCAACCGTATATGTATCCAATGGTGGCCTCCTTTTTTCTAAATATCTTATATTACATAATAAAATGGAAATATATGGAAATCATATCATTCTAAAATATAGAAAACATTTCTAACAGTAAAATATTAATTGACTAATAGAAAAGAATTCGATATAATGGAGATACAGTTTGAAAATAACAAAGGAAAAGGAGATGACAATATGGGTGACCAAAAAGAATTTCAGAAATTTTCTGAAAAAATTTCAGCTGGACTCAGTACAGAAAGAATGATGAAGGATATTGAAGCCTTTAGCCATTTAAATCGTTACACTGGGTCGGATGAAGGGGAACGTGCGGCTGAAATGATCGCTCAGAGAATGGAAGAGCTCGGTATTCCGGTAATGAGGGAAAAATATAGGATTTATCGCAGCCTTCCTGGAGAGGCTTCTGTGACAGTTACAATTCAAGGTACTGCAAGAACTTTTGCGCTGACACCGTATGTTTACAGCGGAGCAGTTCGAGGACTGGAGGCTGAGCTGATTTTTGATGAAAAAAGCCTTTGTAAATGTGAACAAAGAGAAATGGAAAACCGGATGAAGGCTTTCAAAAACAAGATCGTGCTAACTTATGAGAGCAGTTTTTCTTTTGCGTGTGAGGCCAAACGAGCTGGAGCCCTAGGAGTTCTTACCATATGGAGAGCAGATCTGGCTCATCATGGAACTCTTGGGGGAGTATGGGGAACACCTGAGCCAGAGGATCTGGTTTGTCATTATCCCAGAATTCCATTTGCAGAAGTTTGTAAAAGCGATGGAGAGGAGATACGAGAGCTTCTGAAAAAAAATCCTGGAATGGTACATGCATGTCTGCGGGTAGAAATGGATGACAGAATCGTTTCCAGTATGATGCCAATAGCCAGAATAGAAGGAAAAAGTAAAAAATTTGTTCTGGTGTCAGGTCATTATGATTCCTGGTATGAAGGAGTAACAGATAATGGAGTGGCAAACGCAATGATGATGGAGCTGGCCAGGATATTCCAGGAAAATCAGGATAATCTGAATCGTTCACTTGTATTTTCCTGGTGGTCAGGACACTCGGATGGACGATATTCTGGTTCTACATGGTATTATGATCAGCATTGGGAAGAATTGAAAGAAGATTGTGTTGCGCATATAAATTTGGATATTTGTGGGTGCAAAGGATCAGATCTGGTTGGATTCAATACTTCTATGTTAGAGGGTAAAGCGTTTGATAAGGAATTTTTAAAGGAATTTAATGATGAAGAACCGATTCCTCCGGTTCCAATGGCAAGATTTGCAGATCAGACCTTCTGGGGAGCAGATGTACCATTTGCAATCATGCCAAAGTTTAGTAAAAAAAATAAGGAGACATTTTACTGGTGGCATACGAAAGAAGATTCGTTTGATAAGGCAGATCCGGAGATCATCAAGAGAGAGTTTGGAATGAGCAAAGCAGCTTTTAAGAGAGCGGTGGGACGGCTTTTGAAAGCAGGAAAAATAGAAATCGGAGAACAGAAGATTACGACGAAATAAGAGGTTGAGATGAATTTTGCACATTTACATGTCCACACAGAGTACAGTCTGCTGGACGGTTCCAATAAAATAAAAGAATATGTTGCCCGTGTAAAGGAGCTTGGGATGGACAGCGCGGCCATCACAGACCATGGGGTCATGTACGGCGTCATCGATTTTTACCGGGCAGCGAAAGCAGCCGGAATCAATCCGATCCTTGGCTGCGAAGTCTATGTAGCCCCTGGTTCTCGCTTCGACCGCGAGATCGGCAGTGGCGACGACCGTTACTACCATCTGGTACTTCTTGCCGAGAACAATCAGGGCTATCAGAACCTTATGAAAATCGTATCCAAAAGCTTTAAAGAAGGTTTTTATTATAAACCCCGAGTAGACCTGGAGCTTCTCCGGGAATATCACGAAGGCCTCATAGCGCTGAGCGCTTGCCTGGCCGGTGAAGTAGCCCGGTTCCTTAACAGAGGAATGTACCCGGACGCTAAGAAGGCGGCCCTCCGTTATCAGGAAATTTTCGGCGAAGGAAACTTTTTCCTGGAACTCCAGGATCACGGAATCCCGGAACAGCAGAATGTAAACCAGCAGCTTCTGCGTATGCACCAGGAGACTGGAATTGACCTGGTAGCCACTAACGATATTCATTACACCTACAAAGAAGATGCTGATCCTCACGACATTCTTCTGTGTCTCCAGACAGGGAAGAAGCTGTCCGATACAGACCGTATGCGCTACGAAGGCGGTCAGTACTACGTGAAATCCGAGCAGGAAATGGCGGCACTTTTCCCATATGCACTGGAAGCCTTGGAGAACACACATAAAATAGCAGAGCGCTGCCACGTAGAAATTGAATTCGGAGTTACCAAGCTGCCAAGATTCGACGTTCCCGAGGGCTACACCTCCTGGGAATACCTGAATAAGCTCTGCTTCGAAGGTCTGGAGCGCCTGTACGATCCGGTTACCCCAGAGCTACGGGAGCGACTGGAATACGAGCTGAACACTATCAAAAATATGGGCTATGTTGACTACTTCCTCATTGTGTGGGATTTCATCCATTATGCCCGCAGTAATGGCATTGAAGTAGGTCCCGGACGAGGCTCCGCAGCCGGAAGTATTGTTGCATATACCCTTGGAATCACCTTACTTGATCCAATCAAATATGACCTTCTGTTTGAACGTTTCCTGAATCCGGAGCGAGTATCCATGCCTGATATTGACGTGGATTTCGGATTTGAGCGAAGACAGGAAGTAATCGACTATGTTGTACGGAAATACGGCAAAGACTGTGTGGTTCAGATTGTTACATTCGGTACTTTGGCAGCCCGCGGTGTTATCCGTGATGTAGGCCGTGTCCTCGATATGCCATATGCCCAGGTAGACTCCATTGCGAAAATGGTTCCTGCCAAAATACCGAATGTGAAGCTTGTCACAATCGACAAAGCCATGGAAGTAAACCCGGAACTGAAAAAAGCATACGACGAGCAGCCGGATGTGCATCATCTGATTGACATGGCCAAACGTCTGGAAGGTCTTCCAAGACATACCTCCATGCACGCTGCCGGAGTTGTAATCAGCCAGAAAGACGTCTCCGAGTATGTGCCCCTTTCCCGCGCGCAGGACGGAACCATTGTCACCCAGTTTGTCATGACAACTCTTGAGGAGCTGGGACTTTTGAAAATGGATTTCCTTGGCCTTAGAACCCTGACTGTAATCAACAACGCAGTAAAAAATGTAAAGAAAAATTACGGCATATCCCTTGATATGCAAAAAATAGATTATAACGACCAGAAAGTGCTGGATTCTCTTGGAACCGGACGTACAGACGGTGTGTTCCAGCTGGAGAGTGGCGGAATGAAGGGCTTTATGAAAGAACTGAAGCCTCATAGCCTGGAGGATGTGATCGCCGGAATTTCCCTGTATCGTCCGGGACCGATGGACTTTATCCCCCAGTACATCCGGGGCAAGAACCGTCCAGACACCATCCACTATGATTGTCCTCAGTTGGAGCCAATCCTGAAAGCGACTCACGGTTGTATCGTGTACCAGGAGCAGGTTATGCAGATCGTACAGAGCCTTGCCGGATTTACCCTGGGACGAAGCGATCTTCTTCGCCGAGCCATGTCCAAGAAGAAACTTAACGTTATGGAAAAAGAACGCCAGGCTTTTGTCTATGGAAATGAAGCAGAAGGTGTTCCTGGATGTATTAAGAATGGAATTGACGAGAAAATCGCAAATAAGATTTACGATGAAATGATCGATTTTGCACAGTATGCATTTAACAAATCCCATGCGGCGGCATATGCCTATGTTACGTATCAGACTGCCTTTCTGAAATACTATTATCCGGTAGAATATATGGCTGCGCTGATGACCTCCGTAATCGACAAGCCTACCAAGGTTGCCGAGTATATTCAGGTCTGCCGTCAGATGAACATTCCAATCCTGCCGCCGGACATCAACAAAGGCGAGTATGGCTTTTCCGTATCAGGAGGCTCGATCCTCTATGCGCTTTCCGCAATCAAGAGCGTAGGGCGTCCGGTCATCGAGGCTATTGTTGCAGAGAGAAAAGAACATGGCGAGTACCTTTCCGTGAAGAACTTTATTGAGCGGAATATTGAAGCTGTGAACAAACGTGCCATTGAGAACTTTATTAAGGCAGGCGCCCTGGATTGTCTGGAAGGAAACCGTCATCAGAAGATGGTCGTTTTTGGTCAGATCGTAGATGACATTTCCCGAAACAAGAAGCAGTCTATGGCAGGGCAGCTCAGCTTATTCGACATTGCCAGCGAAGATGAAAAAAAAGAATTTGAGATTCGTATGCCGAATCTGGAAGAATATGACAAAGAGACGGTTCTGTCCTATGAAAAAGAAGTCCTTGGCATATACCTGAGCGGTCATCCTCTGGATCGCTACCGTAATATAATGGAGAAAATGATTTCCGCAAGAACGATTGATTTTCAGCCATCAGATGAAGATGACCGTGAAGGCGGTGAACCGGATGAGTCAAAAGTACGGGACAATCAGAAAGTCATCATAGGAGGAATGATCACAGAGAAAAACGTGAAGTATACCAAAACAAACAAAGTGATGGCGTTCCTTACCGTGGAGGATCTGGTTGGAACTGTGGAAGTCATGGTTTTCCCAAGAGATTACGAGAAATGGCAGAATATGATCAATGAGGACGCCAGGGTATTCATCCAGGGACGCGTATCTGCCGAGGATGACAAGGCCAGCAAACTGATCCTGGAAAAGGTACGGCCTTTCTCCGATATTCCGAGAGAACTCTGGATCCAGTTTGAAAGTAAGGACGATTACAGCCAGAAAGAAAAAGGGCTTCTGGAGGATCTACGGAATTCTCAGGGTACAGACACTGTCGTTATTTATCTGAAAGATGTAAAAGCAATGAAAAAACTGTCTGCTGCATATCATGTAAATCTGCAGGATGAATGGCTTGCACAGATGAGTAAAAAATATGGTGAAGGCAATGTCCGGGTTGTAGAAAGAGCTCTGAAAACGCTTTAAAGTGAAGAATCAGACAGGTATATGGAAAATTATGGTAAAATCACGGAAAACAGAGTGTAATTTCGGCAATTACTTAAGGAAAGAGTCTTGAAAAACCTTTGAAAATGCTATAAACTAATGCTGAATATGTGTATAGAAAAACGAGGGCGTTTCCACTGAAAATGGAGACACAGCTCCCGACGATTCATAAGATGGAGGAGATTATTATGGCAGAAAACAAAGTTAAGACCATTGGTGTCCTTACCAGCGGCGGTGACGCTCCTGGAATGAACGCTGCAATCCGTGCAGTTGTAAGACGTGGACTTTCCAGCGGACTTAAAGTAAAAGGTATCCAGAAGGGCTATAACGGCCTTTTAAACGAAGAGATCATCGACATGACAGCAAGAGATGTATCCGACACCATCGAGCGTGGTGGTACAATTCTTTACACTGCAAGATGTGCTGAGTTCCGTACAGCGGAAGGACAGCAGCGTGGTGCAGAGATCTGCCGCAAGCACGGTATTGACGGACTTGTTGTAATCGGTGGTGACGGTTCCTTTGCCGGAGCCCAGAAGCTTGCCAACCTTGGAATCAACACAATCGGAATTCCAGGAACCATCGACCTTGACATTGCATGTACAGAGTACACCATCGGTTTTGATACCGCTGTAAATACTGCTATGGAAGCAATTGATAAGGTTCGTGATACATCTACTTCCCATGAGAGATGCAGTATCATCGAGGTTATGGGACGTGGAGCCGGCTGGCTTGCACTGTGGTGCGGTATTGCCAACGGAGCAGAGGATGTTCTGATCCCTGAGAAGTATGACTATGATGAGCAGAAGCTGATCAATAACATTATTGAGAGCCGTAAGATGGGTAAGAAACACCACATCATCATCAATGCAGAGGGTATCGGTCATTCACAGGCTATGGCAACTCGTATCGAGGCCGCTACAGGAATCGAGACACGTGCTACTATCCTTGGTCACATGCAGCGTGGTGGAAGCCCAACATGTAAGGACCGTGTATATGCATCCATGATGGGTGCTATGGCAGTAGACCTTCTTCTGGAAGGCAAGAAGAGCCGTGTTGTTGGATATCGTCATGGTGATTTCGTTGATTTCGATATCAATGAAGCTCTTGCAATGGAGAAGAGCGTAACTCCATATATGTGGGAGGTTTGTGAGTCCCTTTCTCATAACTATAGGAAATAACAGTGATAATACGGTTCATTTGTCTCAGGGCATATCTCCGATTGGGTTTTACAGTCTGTGATACACATTTTGCAGAAATCCTTTGAGCTATGTGTCGGCGTCAGGTGAACCGTAATTATAAAAGAGTCATTGTTCCTGACATTCTACAGCAGAGTATTTTGCGAAAGATGCTGAGGGGCAGTGACATAAAGGAAGCTTATGTTCATTCAAAACCTGCAATATAAATTGCATAAACTGAATACGGCACAGATTATTACCCTCAGCTTTGCGGGGGTAATTTTTGTAGGAGGATTAATTTTGTGGCTGCCTTTCTGTACGGCAGCAGGCCAGACCACTTCGTTCTCTGATGCTATGTTTACAGCCACCACCTGTGTATGTGTAACCGGTCTTGTGACTGTGACCACAGCCACTCACTGGAGCCTGATCGGCAAGCTGGTGATCCTTTTGTTGATCCAGATTGGCGGCATTGGTCTGATCGCTCTTGCCAGCATTATTTTTATTTCCCTGAATAAGAAGATCAGTCTGAAGAATCGTAGAATGATCCAGGAATCCTATAATCTGGAGCAGATGTCCGGTCTGGTAACAGTGGTGAGAAAAGTGGTTCTCTGCGTATTTGTAGCGGAAGGAATCGGAGCCGTTGGCTATGCATTCTGCTTTGTACCGGAGTTTGGCTTGGTGAAAGGCCTTGGACAGGCTGTTTTTACAGCAGTTTCAGCCTTTTGCAACGCAGGGATCGATCTCTTGGGAGAGAACAGTCTGGCAGACTATGTAACCAATCCTCTGGTGAATGTGACAACGATGGGATTGATTATTGCTTCGGGACTTGGCTTTAACGTATGGTGGGATCTTGGAAAAAGAATAAAGCTGGTTTTTCAGAAGAAGCTTTCTCCTGGCAGATTATTCCGGACCCTTCGTCTGCAGAGCAAGCTGGTTTTGACTACAACCGGGATTTTGCTCCTTGGTGGGACAATCTGTATTTTACTGTTTGAGTATAAGAACCCGGACACACTGGGAAGTCTGTCCTTTGGACAGAAGCTGATGGCAGCGGCATTTCAGTCTGTGACCACAAGAACAGCAGGTTTTTTTACAGTTGATCAGGGGGCGCTGACCAGCGGAAGTGTAATGATCTGTCTGTTTCTTATGCTGGTTGGAGGTTCTCCTATGGGGACTGCAGGCGGAGTGAAGACGACTACACTTGCAGTGCTTGTGCTGAGTATTATTGCCAACCTTCGGGGAAAAAAGGATGTAGAGGTTTATGGGAGAAAGATTCGCAGCAGTTATATCCGTTCTGCGCAGGTAGTTGTGGGAATGGCGGTTAGTGTGCTGCTTATTTCCGTGCTGGGGATTTTTGCAGTTATGCCGGAAGCCCCCTTTGTGGATGTGCTATATGAGCTTACCTCTGCAGTTGGAACCGTAGGTCTTTCCAGAGGATTGACCGCGGTCCTGAATACACCGGCCAAATGGATCGTTATTTTTACCATGTATCTTGGAAGAATCGGTCCTCTGACGCTAGGCGCAGCAGTTGTATCCCGTGCGCAGAAGCGCACCAAGGATGTACATCTGGCAGAAGAGAATATTATGATAGGATAGGAGATGGCGTCTGTGGGCGACATTATCCCGCATGAAAGTCCGTTGCTTTCATAGCAGATTTTAAAGGAGATTAGAATGAGCGGAAAATCCTTTGCAGTCATTGGATTGGGGCAGTTTGGAATGACCCTGGCAAAAGAGCTTGCGAATGCAGATTATGATGTTTTGGCAATTGATGATAAAGATGAAAATATTCAGGAAATTGCAGATACTGTCACTTATGCAGTTCGTGCAGATGTGCGCGAGCCTGGAATTCTGAAATCCCTGGGTGTGCAGAACGTAGACGTTGCGATTATTGCGGTTGCAGAAAATATGGAAGCCAGTATTACAGCTACCATGCAGGTGAAGGATCTGGGCGTCCCGCTTGTTCTGGCGAAGGCAATGAATTCCCTTCATGGCCGGATTCTGGAGAAAATTGGTGCTGATCAGGTAATATATCCGGAGCGTTCCATGGGAATCCGTGTTGCCCGTAATTTTACAGCCAGTGGATTTGAGGATGTGTTTGAGCTTTCTACGGAGTTCAGTATGGCAGAATTCCGGATTCCGGATGAATGGGTGGGAAAAAGTCTTTCAGAGATCAGGCTTCGTGAACAGCATCATATAAATATGGTTGCAGTGAAGCATGGAGATTCTGTAAATGTAAACCTGAATCCTGCGGAGAAGCTGGAAGCGGGTTGTATTCTGGTCGCGGTAGGAAAGAATGAGGATTTGAATAAATTCCGAAAGCCGTTGTAACAGGGAGGATAATTTATGATAACCAGTGCAAATAATACACAGGTAAAAAATATCATACAGTTAAACCAGAAGTCCAAGGCCCGCAGGGAACAGGGCTTATTTGTGGCTGAGGGACGGAAAATGTTCGGGGAAGCTCCAAAGGACTGGATTTCCAGGGTTTATGTGGCAGAATCCCTGACAGCAGATGAGTCCCTGATGAAGCAGGTCATGGAGCTTCCGGAAGAAAAAAGAGAAATCGTGGCAGATAATGTTTTCCGCCAGATGTGTGACACCAGGACTCCACAGGGAATTCTTACAGTTCTGAAGAAACCGGTGTGGACTGTGGAAGATATTTTAAAAGGAGAAGCGCCTTTGGTAATGGTTCTTGAGGATCTTCAGGATCCGGGAAATGCAGGGACTATTTTCCGAACAGGTGAGGGCGCTGGTGTTTCCGGTGTTTTTCTTACGAAAACCTGCGTAGACATTACCAATCCAAAGGTCATCCGCTCAACAATGGGATCTGTTTACAGAATGCCTTTCCTATATGTGGAGGATGTGGTATCATTAAAAGCAGAACTGGAGCAAAAAGGTATCCGTACCTTTGCAGCCCACCTGAAAGGAAAGAATTCCTATGATCAGGAGAATTATCAAGGCGGCACAGCATTTCTTATTGGAAATGAAGGAAACGGGCTGACGGAAGAGGCAGCAGAAGCTGCCGATTGTCTCATCCGGATCCCCATGTGCGGCAAGGTGGAGTCCTTGAATGCAGCTATGGCTGCAGGAATTTTGATGTATGAGGCTGCTAGGCAGAGACGGTAGGATTAGCTGATCTGGAATCTGTCTGCTGAAGTATATCTGATGACGTATGGCAGATTTTGACAATCGCTTATCTTGAAAGGGGGAGTCTTATGGAACCAATTATCTGGCTGGGAATCCTGGCGGTGCTTCTGGTTATTGAGGGGCTTACCACGGCACTTACCACCATCTGGTTTGCAGGAGGCGCACTTGCTGCCGCTATTGCAGCCGGCATCGGAATGGGAATCGTGCCGCAGCTTCTTCTGTTTTTCTGTGTTTCACTGGTGCTGCTGTTTTTTACAAGACCGGCAGCTCTGAAGCTTATGAGAAAAGACACAGAGAAAACAAATGTGGAAGGTCTTCTTGGAAAAAAGGCTGTCGTGATCCAGAAGATCAATAATCTGGCCCAGACAGGCCAGGTTCGCATCAATGACATTGAATGGATGGCCCGGACATCCGATGACAGCGTAACAATTCCGGTTGACACTGTAGTAATCATAAAAGCAGTCCACGGCGTTAAATTGATCGTGGAGCCAAAGGAGGCGTAATATGGGAAGTATCTTATTTTTGCTGATCGTCATCATTCTGGTGCTGTGGATCCTGGCATCCTGCATCCGCATCGTACCCCAGGCATATGCGATCGTACTTGAGCGTTTAGGCGCTTACCAGGCAACATGGGGAACCGGCGTACACTTCAAACTTCCATTTGTAGAGCGTGTGGCAAGAAAAGTCAATCTGAAAGAGCAGGTTGTAGATTTCCCACCACAGCCGGTTATCACAAAAGATAACGTAACCATGCAGATTGATACTGTTGTATTTTTCCAGATCACAGACCCGAAGCTGTACGCATACGGCGTTGAGAATCCGATCATGGCTATCGAGAATCTTTCCGCGACTACATTGCGTAACATTATCGGTGATATGGAACTGGATGAAACCCTGACCTCACGTGAGGTGATCAATACCAAGATGCGTGCTTCCCTTGACGTGGCAACTGATCCATGGGGAATCAAGGTAAACCGTGTAGAGCTTAAAAATATCATTCCTCCGGCTGCTATTCAGGAAGCCATGGAGAAACAGATGAAAGCAGAGCGTGAGAGACGTGAGGCAATTCTGATTGCAGAAGGTGAGAAGAAGTCTACCATCCTTGTTGCAGAGGGTAAAAAAGAATCTGCAATTCTTGATGCCGAAGCTGAGAAGCAGGCTGCTATCCTTCGCGCGGAAGCGCAGAAAGAGCGCATGATCAAAGAGGCAGAAGGTCAGGCAGAGGCAGTTCTGAAGGTTCAGAAGGCGAATGCAGAAGGTCTTCGTATGATCAAGGAAGCAGGTGCTGACAATGCAGTTCTTACCCTGAAGAGCTTCGAAGCTCTTGCGAAAGTGGCAGACGGCAAATCTACCAAGATCATTATCCCGTCAGAGATCCAGAACCTGGCAGGACTGGCAGCTTCTTTGAAGGAAGTTGTTGTGGATGAGAAGGATAAAAAAGAAGAGTAACATTCTTGAAACAAGAAATTAATGCGATGAAAGCCGACTATGGTCAGTCTGGAAAGTGAAAAATTGAAAGACTTGTACGACAGTTTACTGTAAAGCATGACAGAAAGAAAAATGGTGCCAGGTACTATACCTGACACCAGAGGAGGATTATTATGAACTTAAAAGGCAGAAATTTTTTGACACTGAAAGACTTTACACCAGAGGAAATTCTGTATCTTCTTGATTTATCCGCTGAGTTAAAGGCAAAGAAAAAAGCCGGTGAGCTTACCGAGTATTACAAAGGCAAAAATATTGCTCTGATTTTTGAGAAAACCAGCACCAGAACACGTTGTTCCTTCGAGGTGGCAGCCCATGATCTTGGAATGGGAAGCACCTATCTGGATCCAACTGGCTCCCAGATCGGCAAGAAAGAGAGCATTGCAGATACTGCAAGAGTTCTTGGAAGAATGTATGATGGTATTGAGTACCGTGGATTTGGTCAGGAAATTGTAGAAGATCTTGCAAAATATGCAGGAGTTCCGGTTTGGAACGGTCTGACAAACGAATATCATCCAACACAGATGTTAGCAGATATGCTTACCATCCGTGAGCATTTCGGATATCTGAAAGGAATCAAGCTGGTATACATGGGTGATGCCCGTTACAACATGGGTAACTCCCTGATGGTAGCCTGCTCCAAGCTTGGTATGCATTTCGTAGCCTGCACAAGTAAGAAATATTTCCCAAATGAGGAGCTGGTTGCTCAGTGCAAAGAGTACGCAGCAGAGTCCGGCGCAACCATCACTCTTACAGAGGATGTAGAGGCTGGAACGAAGGACGCAGACGTTATTTACACAGATGTATGGGTATCCATGGGTGAGCCGGATGCAGTATGGGAAGAGAGAATCCATGATCTGACACCATACAAGGTAACATCTGCAGTTATGAAGAATGCAGGGGAGAAAGCAATTTTCCTTCACTGTCTGCCGGCATTCCATGACCTTAAGACAAAGATTGGAAAGGAAATGGGTGAGCGCTTTAATCTGACTGACATGGAGGTAACAGACGAAGTATTCGAGTCTCCGGCTTCTAAGGTATTTGATGAGGCTGAGAACCGTATGCATACCATTAAAGCGGTTATGGTTGCTACACTGGGAGAGCCTGAGAATAAATAATTCGGCTTCCAGATAACAATGAATTAATGAATTCCGATTGTTCCTACGTTCTTATGTACTACTTTTTATCCTCTGGATAAGATGTATCATTCATTCAAAGAATCTGGACGATTGGGAGTTATAGAAAGGGTATCTGAAATGATTTCCGAAAAAGAATCATACGAAGAAATTGTCACAGGCAGTATCTATAACGAAACCACAATTGCAGATCAGATACATACAAAATGGGCGGGCAAAACCGTCCATTTTGCAAGAGAAACAGATTCTACCAATTTGTGGATCAAGCGTCTGGCGAAAGAAGGCGCACCAGAGGGAACTCTTGCACTGGCAGAATTTCAGTCGGCAGGAAGAGGAAGACTTGGCAGATCCTGGGAGGTACCAGAGGGTACGTCGGTTATGATGAGCATTCTTCTCAGACCGAAATTTGAACCTCAGTATGCACCAACCCTTACCCTTGTAATGGGTATGGCTGTGGCGAAAGCAGTGAAGAATCTTGGATTTGACGTAAGTATCAAATGGCCCAATGATGTGGTGGTTTCCCACAAAAAAATATGCGGAATCCTTACCGAAATGGGGGTTCGCGATGGAAAAATTGACTATGCAGTCATCGGAGTGGGAATTAATGTAAATATCAAAGAGTTTCCGGAGGAGATGGCAGACAAGGCTACATCCCTTTATCTGGAGAGCGGCAAGGAATTTGACAGAAGCCAGATTCCCGGGCTTGTGATGGAAGCTTTTGAGAAATACTATGAAAAATTTGCAGCGACCTGTGACCTCAGTGGGCTGAAAGAGGAATATGAAAGTATTCTTGCTAATTACAATCAGCCGGTGCGTGTGCTGGCGAAAGAGCCGTACGAGGGCGTGGCCAGAGGGATTACAGATGGCGGAGAGCTGTTGGTAGAGAAAACTGATGGAACGATTGTAGCTGTCAGCGCCGGTGAGGTTTCGGTTCGCGGGCTGTATAGCTATGTGTAAGGCTATTGTTTAGGCACATTTTCGCAAATGATATTCCCCACTGATTGCGATAATCCTACAGTGAATGGGGCATATCACTTGCGAAAATGTTGTTGACACAGATGAAAACAGAAAGGTGGGACTTAATTGTATCAGGAGAATGTAGTGCTTTGTGGCGCAAGCGCCTATGAACAGAAATATTACTTTAATAAAGACTTTGATTCTCTGCCAGATCATGTGAAGAAGGAACTGCAGATCATGTGTGTTCTTTTCACAGAAGAGATTGGCGGAATTTTCACACTGGAATTTGATGATCACGGAAACCTGCAGTTTAAAACAGAGGCTACGGAAGCTGATGGATTTTATGATGATATTGGCGGTGCATTGAAGATTAAAAAGCTGCGTGTGGAGAAAGAGGAGCTTCTGGAATCTCTGGAAATGTATTATCGTGTGTTCTTCCTTGGGGAAGATGTGGATAAAGAGAAGACAGAAGAGTAAGCTGTGTGGATAAACTGATAAACAGGGAAAATAGCAGCTCATCAGATGTGACATTTGAGTTCACGAAGCGAGTAATTGTTGAAAGGGTTGAATAGTTACACATCAAATATGAAAGTAATTAAGGTGATATGAGTAGTAATTTAGATTCTAAGTTGAGATATGAGCTTCCAAAGGAGATGAAGTGGAAAATCGGAACTGTGGAGATCCCTAATCGGTTCGTCCTGGCACCAATGGCGGGCGTTACCGATCTGGCTTTTCGCAGGCTTTGCAAGGAGCAGGGCGCTGGGCTTCTCTGCATGGAGATGATCAGTGCCAAGGCTATTTCCTATAAGAACAAAAATACCAGGGCGCTGATGGAAATCGACCCGGTGGAGCATCCTATTTCCATGCAGCTCTTTGGAAGTGAGCCAGAGCTGATGACGGAGGTGGCGAAGGAAATCGAGGAGGAGCCTTTTGACATTCTGGATATCAATATGGGATGCCCAGTGCCGAAGGTGGTAAATAACGGTGAAGGTTCAGCTCTTTTGAAAAATCCGGATCTGATTGTGAAGATTGTGAAAAGCATTTCTTCTGCCATTCAGAAGCCATTGACAGTGAAAGTTCGTATCGGTTTTGAGAATGAGCCGGTGGATATTGTGGAGATTGCAAAGCGCGTGGAGGATGCCGGGGCAGCAGCTATTGCAGTTCATGGACGGACACGGCAGCAGTATTATTCCGGGATAGCAGACTGGGAGACCATTGCCAGGGTTAAAGAAGCAGTTTCCATTCCGGTGATTGGAAATGGGGATGTGGATTCGCCGAAAAAGGCGGAGAAACTTTTCCGGCAGACCGGATGTGATGCGGTGATGATCGGACGGGCGGTGGAAGGAAATCCATGGATTTTCCGGGAGATGAATCACTATTTTGCAACAGGGGAAGAGCTGGCAAGACCGTCTCTTGCCGAGGTGAAAGCGATGATTCTGAAGCATGCGCGGGCGCAGATAGAGATGAAGGGTGAGTTTATCGGCATTCGGGAGATGCGCAAGCATGTGGCATGGTATACAGCCGGAATGCCCCACAGTGCAGGGCTTCGCAGGGAGTCCAATAATATTGAGAGTTATGCGGATCTGGAGAAGCTGCTGGAGAGATTATAATTATGTTCAGTGGATCCGATTCTGCAAAAAATCATTTCAAATGTAGTGTTGACCAGATGAGTGGAAAACCGCTGTATGGTGATAAAAAGATAATAATCAGACGTATGAGAGTCAGGAGGTTTGGGCTGGGAAGGCTGGAACTTGCTGACTTTTTCTATAGTTGAAAGGGAAAGATTATGGATAAATTACTGAAATATAATGGTGTGCAGGAAGCACTAAAATTTCTGCGTGAAGATGATGAAAGAACTTTGCAGGAGCACCTGGAAATGTGCCAGATTCCTGCGCCTTCCTATGAAGAAGGGGAGAAAGCGGAATATGTCCGAAAGAAGATGGTGGATGCCGGTCTTTCAGAGGTGCACGTTGATGAGGTGGGAAATGTGCTGGGAACCTGGAAAGGGACTGGGAATGGACCGCGAATTATGGTTGCGGGACATACAGACACTGTTTTCCCAAGGGAGACAGACCTTACTTTGAAGAAAGAAGGCGAATGCTACAGCTGTCCGGGAATCGGAGACGATACCAGGGCGGTAGCGGAGCTTCTCAGTCTTGCAAGAGCAATGAATGCTACAGGCATTCGCGGCGAGGGAGATATTGTGTTCTGTGCAAATGTGTGCGAAGAGGGACTTGGTGATCTGAGGGGAATTAAGTATGTGTTTAAGGATATGGCAAACACAGAAGGGCACTACGACGGTTTCGTTTCCATTGATGATAAAAAAACCTCCGGAATCATTTACCAGGCAGTAGGCAGCGAGCGCTATCTGGTAACTTTCCACGGAACCGGCGGACACAGCTTCACCGGCTTCGGAATTCCCAACCCGATTCACGCAATGGGAAGGGCTATTGCGAAAATCAGCGATTTCCAGACACCAAAGAATCCGAAAACTACTTTCAGTGTAGGCGTAGTAAACGGCGGCACGTCTGTAAATGTAATTGCGGCAGAGTGTTCTATGCTGGTGGATCTGCGCTCTGTGGATGCAGGGGAACTTGAGAAATTATCTGCAAAACTCCACCAGGCAATAGAAGAAGCCGTGAATGAGGAAAACGCTCGCTGGGGATATGGAACTTTAAGTTCTGAGAGTACAGGAACCCTTGACGACAATAATATGACGGCGAAAAGCAGTGTGGGAGATACAGCTGGTGCAGTGCCAGTGAATGCTGATAATGGAGACAGGGAAACCTCAGCAGAAGATGACTGTATCACAGTTACCTTCGAACAAAAGGGCAGGCGCCCCGCTGGTACCCAGGACAAATCCTGCCAGATTGTCCAGGCTGCAAATGCTGCAAATCAGGCCATAGGCATGGAAACCCTGTACATCGGTGCCGCCAGCACAGACGCCAACATCCCCATCAGTCTTGGAATCCCTGCCATCACCGTGGGCTGGGGAGGAAAAGGCGGTGGAGAGCATACCATCCACGAATGGTACGAACCTGTAGAATCCTGGAAAGGACCACAAAGGGATTTGCTTTTGCTTCTGGCACTGTCTGGATATGAAGGTGTACAAGGATATCAGCTCCCTTGTATAGAAAGGTAAGAGCAGTCGCAGATGCTTGACATGTAAGCCTCAATACATATATAATTCGAGAGAAATCTAAAAGAATAAAGGAAGATAAAGAATCCCCGGAAAGAAAGGTTTTCGAAACAGGATGCCCTTTTTCCGGGGGACTTATATAATCTGACATTATTTTTGACGCTTTTTCCGAAGAATTACAAAAATCAGAATTGAGGCAAAAAGTACAAATAAAATAGAGCAGGAAAGCAGGTAATTCAAAGAAGCTCCCATAATTCCCCACTGGTTTACCATAGTTCTTGCAACAGCAATTGTAATAACCGCCGTGACGGAATAAACCGGAAGCATACATTTGCCCCATCGGATGGCGATGAGGATATTGTAGAGCATATAAACCTCTGCACCGATTCCGCCGCCAATCAGCAGCACAATAAACTGCAGCTTATAAGGAGACAGATCTACGCCGTAGATAATCTCCAAAAGTGTTCGGCCAATCAGATGTCCGCCGACTACGATTCCTGCACAGCACACCAGAATAACTGTAATGATACGAAGAACATACATAGTGAATTTTTTCAGGTCATTTTCCCACCATAATTGTGCGATAGTAGTGATGGTAGGCTTGAATACAAACTCACACATGAGGGTAATGACGAATGACGGCATAAACAGAATACTGTAATAGGTCTGGTACTCGTCCGTCAGCACGTTTGCCATAGCGTATTTCGGTACATTGTAAAGAAGCAGGGAAAGGAAGGTACCGATAAACATAGGGGTGCATATTTTCAGTAACTTCGTTACGTGTCGGAATTTGTGCGAATCGCCTATACTGTGACTGGCTTCGCACTTGTTCGCAGTGTCCATGCCTTGACTGGCTTCACACTTATGTGCGTTGCCAGAACTCTGGTCAGTTTTACATTTATATGCATCGCCCATCGCCTGCTTAGCGTCGGGCTGGCAGGTAGTGTTGTCTGCAGTGGCGTCTGGCATTCCATATCTTCGTGCAAACCAGGAATTCACTGCCAGACAGAGAATCAGGGATGTGACAGCTGTGGCAGTGCAGGTAATATACAGGCTCTTTGTGACCATAAGAATGCCTGTAAAAAATACTGCCGAGTAAACGTTACGGATGGTCAGCGCCTTTCCCATCTGCTCCACGTGATAATTCTGCTGAAGATTTCCATGGAAAACATCCTCCACGGCATCGATCATTTTCATCATAATAATAAAAATACTGATGACAATATACTCGCCGCTGAAACTGAAAGAGCTGTATATAATTCCGAACAGCATCATCAATCCGCAGGTAATTACCCTGGAAAGCTTGTATTCGGAAAAGGAATACTTCTGGTTCAGATCCGTGGCCTGGTATGTACGGACACCGTAGCGACCTACCTGGAGCAGCAGCTGGGCAGTGGCATAGCTAAGTGAGAAAAAACCTGCCAGGGTGGCACCACAGATTCGGGTTACTACAAGGAGATACAGAAAGGAAGAACCGGAATAACAGGTACTTCCGATCATATTCCATAAAAAAGCTTTTTTTACATTTTTTTCTTTCTTCATTAAAAATTCCTTTTCATTTCTTTACAAAAACTTTCTTATACATTTTTCCCGCAATACTGTACAGTCCGGTTTTCTGCAAAATCGGGTTTACTTTACGGATAATTCTGGTAAGGGTGGAGCCCTTCATATATTTGCGGAGCAGAGCTTCCTTGGTCTTTAGATCAGCGGCTGCACTGTATTCAGTCCAGAAGGCTTCTTGATTCCCGGGAGCTTTGGTGGAATATTCCAGATGAGGCTGCCATCCGGCTGCTTTGGAAACAGGCTGGTAAACTGCGTTTTCACGGATAAGGACAAAAAGCTTCCGGCCTTTTTCCGTGTTCACAAGAACCTCATTTACACCACCGGTAACATCAAATTTGATGCCCGCGCTGTCCACATTCCAGAAATCTCCCAGGGTAAAATCTGCCGGCCTTTTATAGCTTGTGTAATGGCAATGGAAGCAGGATGGACGGACTGGGAAAAGACTGAGGAATATTTTGTTAAAGGAAAATTCTTCAAGTACAGGCAGCAGATTTCCCTTGGAAACAGAAATGTCCATCACCTGTTTTTTCCAGGAGACACGTTTGCTTCTCATGTTGATGGAAGTAATCTGTGCGTCAGTGTCCATATAATTGGACTTCAAAATTTCCAGATAATCCTTCCATACACCAGGGCTTGGAACTCCGTGACAGATATTGTCACAGGTGTAAAGGCTGGTAGTATCTGCGTGTTTTATTTCCAGAAAACGGGAAACACCTGCAATCTGGCAGGGAGTGCCGGTAAGCAGCACTGTAAGGCCGTTTGCCAGGTCATCACAGATCGTCTGATATATATGTGATGGATCACTTTGCACATATTTGGAAGTGCGGAAAGCCGCAGCTTTTTCTACCGAGTCTGCGCGCATATGGCGCACCTGGAAGCCCTCATCGAAAGAAACTCCGTAAATGACGCCGCCCTGAGCAAGTGTCCAGTCCGCAAGCAGGGAAAACATACCGCCAGATGAACTTTCACTGACAATGGCTTTCTGATGATTCTGGAGCGCATAGATATCCGGAACTGCATCAGCACCTGTATATGTGTTCTGAAGGGGACAGACTTTGGTACACAGATTACAGTGAACACATAATTCCTGATTAATTTCAGGGTAAAGGAAACCGCATTCATCCTCTTTCATGGAGATTGCGGACTTGGGACAGGAGAAACTGCAGGCCATACAGCCGCAGCAATCCTGTTTCATCTGAGTTGCTGTAAGCATAGTAAAAAAACCTCCGTGATCATTAAGGGTTTTCACTTAAATGTCTTCGAAATTTATCTTCAAATTTATCTTTAAAATTCGGCATCAAAATTAAAGTACTTCCGCCTCACTTACCATTTTCCGCAGTTGCTCCATAGAATGTTCCCGGAAACGGGCAAGCTGCTCATTGGCATAGGTGAAATCAATCTCTTCAGTAAGCTTCTCATAAGAAACATCATCCATAGTCCGGTCGGTGAGATTTACCATATTCAGAAGCTGCTGTACACGGCGGTTCATGTGGTGACCATTCACCTTGGCGAAGAACTTGCGGTTAAAAATAAGGGAAAATACAACTCCGTGGAAAGAATCTGAAATAACGTATTCTGCATTTTTGAAAAGTCCCATCCACTCTGCCGGGCCTACGGTAATCTTACAGTCACATTTCAAAAGTCCCACAAGAGGAAACGGAATGTAAACAACGCGATAGCCGGTTTTGTCATGGAGACGGTGGGCGAAATCAACGATTTCCTTATTAATGCCAAGCTGGTAAACCAGAATATATTTCTCTTTATATTTAGGTTCCACCAGAAGCTTGTCCCATTCTTCAGCGGTGAGCAGAAGAGTAGGGTCACATACCACTTCAGGGCGCTTCTGGGTCAGGTTCTCTACAATGTCAGCGCCGTAATCCTCCCGGACCAGAATCTCATCAAAATCGGAAAGAAGCTTTTTATATTTCTGCTGGTATTCTTCCGGCGGAAGATTTTCCCCGATACTTGCGGCATAGCTGCATTTCTTTTTGCCCTCTTTCACGAAATCCAGGAAATAGGTGGTATCGAAATTGGTAAGCTTATAGTCCCAGATCTGGTCGCTGCCTGCAATATAAATGTCGTATTTGCCGGCAACAGGCTGCATTTTCCCCTGGGTAACCGGCTGGCTGTAACGCATGTGCTTACGGAATTTGTTGCATTTGAAACGGCGTGGAATGTAGCAAATATGACCGATCGCACCGTAAATATAATTAAAAAGTCCCTTCTTTTTCAGATTCACCAGACGGAAGGGATTGCTGATATAATCACAGCGGTAATCAATAATCTCTGGCTGTGTGCCGATCTCGCGCAGCTTCTTCTGAAGGGCATAGCTCTGCAGAATCGCGCCATAGTTATCATAATTATGGAAGGTAATCACACCTACTCGTTTTTTTTCCATAGCTTCCTCCTGAGTTTTTTATTAAAAAAGCATAACGGTTCGGATTATTATAAATTTTGATAGTTCCATAGATGGGTAATAAAGTCTGTTCAAATTATAACAGTTCGAAGAGTGGGTTGCAATAAGAAGTGGGAAAGTGAGTGTTCAAGATCAAAAAGGTGGACGTTGGAAGCGAAAGGTGGACATTGGAAGCAAAAAAGTGGATATTGGAAGTGAAAAAGTGGATATTGGAAGCAAGAAAGGTGGACATTGGAAGCGAAAGGTGGATATTGGAAGCGAAAAAAGTGGACATTAAAACGAAGAAATTGAAATTTACCGTACATGGTAATTGGGAGCTGGGCTCTCACAAACAGGTTGAAATCCCCGAAAAGTAGGCTATAATAGATGTCATAAAAAGTAATTCCAAGACAATGAAAGCAAGCTGCAAAGTAAAGCAAGTTAGGAAAGAAAATAATTAAGAAGTAAACCCAACAAAGAAATGTATCAAACATAAACCACAGAAGGGAGATTTTACCATGGCAAAGACAATTCGGGAATTAACAGCAGATTTACTGGCAGCACCATCTGCATGCAAGGAAGTGAAAGAGGCAGCACAGAATTATCTGGATGCAGCAGGAAAAGAGGGAGAGGCAGCTGCGGCGAAGGCTTACGTGGCAGAGCTGGAAGCAGACATTATGCCGATCGACGGTCTGATTTCTTTCGCAGGATCCGATATGGGAGCGAAAGTCTTCGGCGCAGACGGGGCGAAGAACATTCTGGCCCATGCCAAAGAGCGCAAGGCAGCAGGTGCGAAATACTGCGACTGTCCGGCATGCGCAGCCTGTGAGGCATTGCTGGACCAGAAAGATAAAATTTTGAAGTGAGGGAAAAATGGCTGGATATTTAATTGCAGAGACAACCCGTGAAGAACGGGAGAAAATTGTGGCAGAGTCACTGGGAAATATAGAAGCCAGCTGTGACGGCTGCATGGCCGGACTGGCAGAGATGTATCAGGATTACATAGATGGCGAAAAAGAACTCCGCCAGATCAACATGGAATTTAACAGCAGATATGTAAAAGGTGAGGATATGCCTGTAAAAAGCCGATGTCCAATGTAAGAAAATGTATGCAGATATATGGAAAATGATGCAGATATACGAAGCTGATGCAGATATACGAAGCTGATGCAGATATACGGAAGCTGATGCAGATATACGGAAGCTGATGCAGATATACGAAGCTGATGCAGATATGCAGAAACGGATGCAAATATACAGAAAATAATTCAGACATACGAGGAGAGACTGACATGGAGACAATAACAAGAGAAGAGGCATTTCAGTTACTGAAAAAATACAACAAAGATTCTTTTCACATCCAGCATGCCCTGACGGTAGAAGCCGTTATGAAATGGTATGCCAGAGAACTTGGACATGGAGCTGAAATCTCTTAAGAAAAAATATAAGGGCAAAGGTTTCGCTGCAGGATGTTCCCGTGAAGTCATCCAGCGTGGCGCGGAGCAGCTTGGCTGGGATCTGGAGAAACTGCTGACCATGACTTTGCAGGCAATGGCAGAAAGCGAAGACACAATCAACGCAGAGATGGAAGCCGAGAACGCGTAACTGTGAAAAAATAGAAGAAGTGCAAATACTGAAGAAGCGTAAACACTTCTTCTTTTTTTACATAAAATTATCCGTGCTTTACTCTATAAATTAATAGGCGCAGCACATAAGCTGGCATTTTTCTGATTCCTCTTTCCCATTCGGTTACAGTTCTATAGGGAATTTCAAAATATTCGCAAAATTGCTTTCGGTTCATTCCGGTCTGCTCACGCAATTTCTTTATTTCATTTTGTACGTCCATCATTCCTCCACTAAAAGTTACACAATGTGTATATATTGTGACATGGTTTAATGTTTTATTCAATTGTTTTTGAGGTATCTTTCTGATTTTAGAAAGGAATGTTTTTCAACCGTTTTTCGGTTATTTTACCCCATGTTTATTGACGTGCAAAGACAAAAAATATATTATGGATGTATAAGGGGAGTTTTTGCCCTCTGGCATCCAATTACGCCGGAGAAAAAAGTTTTTTCCTTATTTAATAGAATAAGTGCTTTTTGCACAGAAGCAAGAATATCATATAATGTTGACTGCTAATAGCATTTATGGAGAAAATAAATGGACAAGAAAATATTAAAGGTCTGTATGCTGGGAAGCTTTTCCCTGGAATATGCGGGGAAAGAGCTGGTGCTGGACCGCAATAAGAACTCGAAAACAACACAGTTGTTCCAGCTGCTCATGCTTCATACCGAAGACGGCGGAATTTCCAAGGCGGCAATGATTGAAGCCTTATACGGTCGGGTAGAGGTTGAGAACAAAAACAGCAGCCTGAACAACACCATTTTCCGCTTAAGGAAACAGTTGAGGGACATTGGCCTGCCGGAGAGTAAGTACATTAACATTCAGTCTGGTATGTGCTGCTGGGATGAGAACATCAAGGTCTGGGTAGATGTATGCGAATTTAAGAGGTTGGTGGAACAGGTCCGGACGGAGAAAAGAGAAGGTGACCGGTTACAGCTGTGGCTGAAGATCTGGAAAATCTATAAAGGCGAATTTCTCCCGGATATGATCGGGGAAAACTGGGTGGCAGTGGAAAATGTTCAATGCAGAGATGATTATTTCCAGGTGACGACCCAGCTGTGCCAGTGGCTGAAAAACAATGAGCGATACGAAGATCTGCACCGGATTTCCCATATGACAGCAGAAATCTATCCCTTCGATGAATGGCAGATCTGGGAAATCGATAGTCTGATCGGAATGTCCAGATATAAGGAAGGTCTTGAAGTTTACAAAAATACAGAGCGGCGGCTGTTCGAAGAGCTGGGAGTCGCTCCCTCTGCCCGGATGCTGGAGCAGTTCCAGCTGATGGGAGAGCGAACCTCCCAGGCCGCAGGTGCAATTGAGGACATCAAGGAAAGACTTCGGGAAAAAGATGCGGAAGTAGGTGCTTATTATTGCCCGTTCCCAAGCTTTATTGATATTTACCATGTATTCTGCCGTATGGTGGAGCGCTCCGGCTTGTCGGTGTTCATCATGCTCTGTACCCTGGATTATAAGAAAAATGACATTTCAGAAGAAAAAGAGCGTGACATGTCCCACGCCTTGAAGAAAGCCATACAATCCTCTGTCCGCAAAGGGGATTTTTATACAAAATACAATATGCGGCAGTACATAATCATGCTGATCGGAATCAGCCAGGAAAACTGTCCAATGGTTTCCAGGCGAATTGAGAAAGCCTTCCGCAAATGTTCCGGTGAGAAGAGATCTCTGCAGGTAGACTTCTACGTGGCATCAGTAGGTGAGGTGTGCGAAAGCGATGGCGTTATAGTTGATCGAAGAACCTGATGGGACCGTGGCCTTCATAAGACCGCAAAAAACGTAAAATTTATATAAAAGAAACCACTATTATGGAAAATGCTTTGCAAATGAAAGAGATGGAGAAAGAGCTTAGATGTTACAATAGCTATAAATAATGAACCATTTTAAATATAATACACGAATGTGAAGGAAAACAATCCATGTTCGGTTAAAATAAATGGATATTCTAAGTTCAAGAAAGGAATGAGAATTTATGAAGAAGAATGGTTATGTAAGAAGATTTCTAGCATTGTTTCTCACTCTGATGATGATCATGGCCGACTCATCAGTGACTACGTTTGCGGCGACGGTGGGAATGGTGAAGCAGCAGAATGGGGATGAACAGCAGGCTGCGGAAGGAGAGAATCAGAAAAAGGTATATACATATGAGGATTCCAAGGTAATTGTAACTGCAACTTTGGAAAATGCAGATGCCGTACCGGACAACGCTAATTTTGTTGTCACAAAAATGAATGCAAAGGATCATCAGGATGACTATGCGTATGCAGAGCAGATGCTGAAAGAATATGAAGAAGCAGAAAATGTTCTGTATGATAGTTATCTGATTTATGATATGCACTTTGAAGATGAGAATGGAAATGAAATCGAACCGGAAGACGGTCAGGTGTCAGTCAATATCTCATACAAAAAGGCTCAGAAATTATCCGAGGAAACGACAGAGGATAGTGTACAGGTATTACATTTAGATGAAAATAAGGAACAGCTGGAAGATGTAACTGACAGTGTAGAACTGAATAGTAAGGGAAAATTGGAAGAGGTTACGTTAACGACGGAGAGTTTCAGTATCTTCGTTATTGCTAGTCAGAGTAAAGCCGAAATAGAAGTTGAACCTATGACGGATTATTCTTTGTATAATATCTTGAACAACTATAATACTTTTGCGAGAGATAGTGTTACGATAGGACATTCAGTCGGACCTGTTGTAGCTGGTGGAAATTATAAGGGTCAGTGGGTTTCTGGTAACGGATATGTTCACAAAGTCAATTCATATATAAAAGGAAATGCATCATTTTACGGATATGGGCCGGGAACAAATTCCACATATATGTATCTTGGAAAAATTAATGAATGGAATTATAGTGGGGATCAAATTCGTTATACAAAAAATGATGATTATATAGACTTTAATGAGGCTTTTAATAGTTTTGAGTCTGAAATTAAGAGCGTCGGAAGTTCAGTAAGCTCTAGTACTGTTGAAAATAATACTTTAATAGCAGGTAAAAGCTATAATATTCATTTGAATGATTATTGCCTTAATAATGGACAATTAAGGTGGGAAAAAGGAACAGATACTACAAGTACAGATTCTGTTATATATGATGATAGCGATGGAACGATATATTTAAGAGCAAATGCAGAGAAATTGGGAAGTGCAGGTTCTGAGTATAATCCGAATGGTGTTGGTATTGCTTATTTATTCCCTAATGCAAAAAAAATTGTTGTTTCCAATTGGAATCAATTAATGGGGCATATTGTTGCACCAAATGCAGAAGTTGTATTTGAAGGACCGATGAACTATGCGGGATGTATAGTATGTAAATCTTTGAATGCATATGACTCAGAAAGCCATATGTGGCCATATAATGGTTCGAAGATACGACCAACATCTACTGGCTTCAAAGCAACAAAAACAGTTGACAGTACTACGCCAACAGAAAGTCAAAAATTTAAATTCCATTTAAGTGAATATGTAAAGGGAAGTTGGCAGTTAATTGAAACTAAAGAAAATAATGGCAGTTCTATAGCGTTTAGTGAAATTGGTTATTCATCTGATTCACAGTTAGGTGATCATTGGTATTTGATTTCCGAAGACCAGGATTCTGTAGATGGATATAGTCTTTCCACGAATCAGTATCTGATAAAAGTTACAGTTACAAAAACAACAAGTGGATCAGATACAACTTATAATAAGGAGGAAACCTATTATAAAGGACCTGATTTACCGGAAATTGCAGACCCAGATCCAGATAAATTGGTTCTACTTTCAGATAAAACGGAGGTATTGTTTAATAATACAACAAATAAAGGAAGTCTGAAAATTGTAAAAGCAGCTGGTAATAATACTGATCTGAATAGGAAACCATTCTATTTTAAGGTAACAGACTCAAACAACAATGTTGTTAAGAATGGTGATAGTGATGTTTGGTCTTTGACATTTAACAGCGCAAGTCCGGAGAATGCTATTAATATTTCAGAACTTACCCCGGGAGAATATACGGTAACAGAGACTGATGAAAATGGCAATGCAGTAACGACAAGTGCTTCTTTCCCATATAAAGTTACTGGTGGTGGTAAGGTTACAGTTACAGCTGGAAACATGGTTAGTGTTACGGTGACCAATACTTTAGTTGCAGGAACGAGCATTACGTTAATGGGAACCAAGAACCTGACCGGAAGAACGCTGAAAGAGAACGAGTTCAGCTTCGAGGCAAAAGATGCAGCCGGAAATACGGTAGCAACCGGAAAGAATAAAGCGGACGGAACGATCAGCTTTGGAAACCTGGCCTACAGCCTGTCTGACCTGAGTGACGGAAACGGAGGCTATGTATCCAGTAAGGACTTTACTTACACCGTAAGCGAGGTGCTGCCGGAGGGAGCAACCGAGGAAAACAATTACACGGTAAACGGAATTACCTATGATACCCGCAAGTTTACGGTAAAAGTAACCGTAAGCTATGACGTGGCAAGTGGAACCATGAGTGCAGCCCTGGATAAAGACAGTGATAAGGTAGCATTCACCAACAGCTACGATACCAAGACCAGCATCAGCCTGGAGGGAACCAAGAGCCTGACAGGAAGAAACCTGAAAGAGAACGAGTTCAGCTTCGAGGTAAAAGATGCAGACGGAAATACGGTAGCAACCGGAAAGAATAAAGCGGACGGAACGATCAGCTTTGGAAACCTGGCCTACAGCCTGTCTGACCTGAGTGACGGAAACGGAGGCTATGTATCCAGTAAGGACTTTACTTACACCGTAAGCGAGGTGCTGCCGGAGGGAGCAACCGAGGAAAACAATTACACGGTAAACGGAATTACCTATGATACCAGCAAGTTTACCGTAAAAGTAACCGTAACCTATGATGCGAAAACCGGAACCATGAGTGCTGCATTGGCAGAAGGAACTCCGGGTATAGCATTCAGCAACACATACACCGCAACCGGCTCCACAACCATTACCGCAACCAAGACCTTGACTGGACGTTCCTTCCAGTCTGGTGATAACTGGACATTCACAGTAACAGCATCTCCGACAACTGCCCCGATGCCGGAACATCCAGTCATTACCACAAGTGCAACCAGTGGAAACAGCGAAACACTTGATTTTGGAAAGATTAACTACACACTTAAAGATGTTGGAACCTACGTTTACACAATTACCGAGTCTGGAAATATAACCAACGTAGAAAACGATCCGAACACAGCAAGAACTGTGAAAGTTATCGTTACAGACAACGGAGATGGAACACTTAAGGTTGAGCAGAAAGCAGATGCAACCGGTTTAACTTTCACCAATAAATATGCAGAAGGTGAAACTACACTTGGTGTGACAAAGGTATTAAGCGGCCGTGAATTTAAGGCTGGAGATGCATGGACATTCAACCTGACAGCAGATTCTGAAACCGCTCCAATGCCGGCAGAAACAAGTGTAACAACAACTGCAACCAGTGGAAACAGTCAGTCATTGACCTTTGGAACTATCAAGTACAGCCTTGCAGATGTTGGAAATACCTATACCTATACAATTACCGAAAGCGGAAGCGGAGAGGGCGTAACCAATGATCCAAACGCAACCCGTACCGTAACAGTAACTGTAGCAGAAGGCAGTGACGGCAAGCTTGCCATCACCAGAACAGAGTCTGAAGGTGGAACCGTATTTACCAATACTTATAATGCTGCCGGAAGTCTTACATTGGAAGCAAATAAGAAGCTTAAGAATAAAACTCTTGAGGCTGGTGCATTTAGCTTTGAGCTGAAAGAACTGACTGCTGAGAATACAAAGGTTCTTGAGACTGTTCCTAACGAAGCTAACGGAAGTGTGAACTTTACCACAATTAATTACACCCTTGCAGACGTTGGTACTCATACTTATACAGTATCAGAAGTTAAGGGAGATGATGGAACTGTTACTTATGACGGAACTATTTATACAGTAGAAGCAACTGTAACAGATGCCGGAAATGGAACCTTGAATGTAAGCAAGGTTATTAAGAAAAATGGTGAGAAAGTAGATTCCATTGATTTCACGAATACTTATGTAGGAGAAATCGAGATTGCTGGAACCAAGACCTGGAATGATAATAATGACCAGGATGGAATACGTCCAACAAGCATTACCGTAAACCTTTTTGCAAATGGCGAGAAAGTTAAAGACCAAAAGGTAACTCCTGATGGAAATGGAAATTGGAATTATAAATTTGAGAAACTTCTAGAGTACAACGAGAATGGAAAAATTACTTACACCGTAACCGAGGATGCTGTTGAAGGCTACACCACCGAGCTGGATGGCAACAACTTCATCAACACCCATGTACCAGAAACAACCGAGATCAGCGGAACCAAGACCTGGAATGATGCAGAGGATCAGGACGGTAAACGCCCAGAGAGCATTACCGTGAAACTTCTTGCAAATGGAGAAGAAGTGAACAGCCAGACGGTAACCGCAGGCGAGGATGGCAGCTGGAACTACAGCTTTACCAATCTGCCGAAGTTCGCAGACGGCCAGGAAATCACCTACACCGTAAGCGAGACCCCGGTAGAGGACTACACCACAACCTATGATGGCTACAACATCATCAACAGCTACACCCCAGGCCAGACCAGTGCAACCATTACCAAGCTGTGGGCTGATGCAGATAACCAGGATGGAATCCGTCCGGATAGCATCACCGTAACCCTTCTTGCAGATGGCAAAGAAACAGGAACAACAGCGACTCTGACTGCAGCCAACAACTGGACCGAGACTATAACCGGTCTTCCGGAGAAGGCTAACGGAAAAGCAATCGAGTACACCTGGGCAGAGAAAGATCTTCCAGATGGATACGAACTGACCGATAACAGCACAGACGGAACCGTTACAACCCTGACCAATACTCATACCACAGCGGTTACGTCCCTTAGCGGAACCAAGACCTGGGAGGACGCAGACAATCAGGATGGCAAACGTCCGGAAAGCATTATCATCAATCTTTTTGCAGATGGCAAACAGATTGAGAACAAGACTGTAAAAGCAGATGCACTTGGCAACTGGGCTTACAGCTTCACCAATCTGCCGAAATTTGCAAATGGCAAGGAAATCGTTTACACCGTAACTGAGGATGCAGTTGAAGGTTATACAACCAAGGTGGATGGAAATAACTTCATCAACAGTTATAAACCGGAGACAACCGAAGTCAGCGGAACCAAGACCTGGAATGATGCAGAGAATCAGGATGGTAAGCGCCCAGAGAGCATTATCGTAAGACTTCTTGCAAATGGAATTGAGAAAGACAGCCAGACTGTGAAAGCAGATGAGGCTGGCAGCTGGACCTACAAGTTTACGGACCTGCCGAAATATGAAGCAGGAGAAGAAATTGTTTACACCGTAACCGAGGATGCTGTTCCGGATTACACAACGGAAATCAGCGGCTACGATATCACCAACAGCTACGCACCTGGCAAGACCAGCGTAACCGTTACCAAGGCATGGGTTGACAACAATAACCGCAACAATCACAGACCAGACGCAATCAAGGTACAGCTGAAAGCGGACGGTGTGAACAGCGGCGAGGAAATTACCCTGAATGCAGAGAACAACTGGACCTACACATGGTCTGACCTTGACCAGAAGAAAGCCGGTAAAGACATTGCCTATACCGTAGAAGAGACTGGAAAAGCGGCTGGTTACATTTCCACAGTAACCGGAAATGCAGAAGAAGGCTTTATCATTACCAACACCATTACCTCCGTGAAGATCAGCAAGGTAGACATCACCGACCAGAAAGAACTGGCAGGTGCTCATATCCAGATCCTTGACAAAGATGGAAATGTAGTAGACGAGTGGGATTCCACCTGGGAATCTCATGAAGTAACAGGTCTTAAGACCGGTGAGAAATATACCCTTCGCGAGACCGTAGCGCCAGATGGCTATACAATTACAGCTGACACAGTCTTTAGCCTGAAGGAGGATGGAACTCTTGACAAAGATAATACCAGCACAACCATCTCAGCGGATGGAACCCTCCTGGTAGAAGACAGCAGAACTTCTGTAAAAGTAAGCAAAGTAGATATTTCCGACGGGAAAGAGCTGGAAGGTGCTCACATCCAGATCATTGACCAGGATGGAAACGTAGTAGACGAGTGGGATTCCACCAAGGAAGCTCATGTTACCGAGAAACTGAAAACCGGTAAGATTTACACTCTTCGTGAGACTGTAGCGCCAGACGGATATTTACTTACAAGCGACACTACTTTTGTTCTGAAAGAAGACGGAACAGTAGATGCAGAAAAAACAACAGCTGTTTCCAAGGATGGTGTTTTACTTGTACAGGATAAACTGGCAACCTCAGCATCTATTGCAGTGACAAAGAAACTTACCTATATTGGTGAAGGTCTGGCAGCAAGAAATCAGACCTTCTATGTAGCCCTGTATTCTGATAAAGAATGCACACAGAGAGTTTCTGATGTGAAAGCTCTTGTATTCAAGAATGCAGATGCTTCCACCGTAGTATTCTCAGAGAATATTAAGGCAGGCAAGACATACTACATTGCAGAGTGTACACAGGATGGAACTTCTCAGACGATCGGCGCTCTTGCAGATGGAACTGTTTATGAAGCTGTATTTGGCAATGGTAACTCCACAACAGTAACCGAAGCCGATGGAACAACAACCGTTTCCTTTGAAAACGTGTTCAGCAGCTTCCCGCCAGATGGATTCTACAAACAGGGTCAGCTGACAATTACCAAGAAGGTTCTTGGTGCAGATGGAGGCACCAGAAACAGCAGCGAGGTATTCTATGCAGGTATCTTTGATGATGCAGCTCATACACAGCTTTCCCAGCAGGTTGAGCAGAACATTATCAAGCTTGATATGGACGGTGGCTATGAAGTAAGTGAGATCATCAATGTTGGTCTTGCCCAGTCAGGAGCAAAGGTAACCCTGTATGTAACGGAAACTGATTCCAACGGAAAACCAATTGCAGGCTCCGAAGGCTTTGGATATAAAGTTACCGTAAGTGCAGATTCTGTTACATTTGATGAAACGAATATGACAGCAGAAGTTGTCATCACCAACCAGGAAGAAAGCACAGTAACAGAAACACCAACACCTACTCCTTCTTCCGATGGTGGAAATAGCGGTGGCTCCGAAGATCATTCCGGCGGCTACGGCGGAGGCAAATCACCGAAGACCGGAGATGATACCCCGATCGGAACTTATCTGATGCTTCTTCTTGCAGCTGCAATGCTTGCAGCCGAGACTGAAAGACGCCGCAGAAGAAACAAAAGACAGTAAAGCAAAACAAGGTTTCTGACCAGATTGGAACCATAACAAAGCAAGTACAAACGAAGGCGGTCCGCACACAAAGCGGATCGCCTTTTTGCAGATTCACTTTAGCTTCCTGCTCAATTAAGGAAAACTACAGAACAGCCCTGTGGTTCTGGTTTTGCAAAAAAGTAAAAAAACTTTCCTGAAAAGTGGAAAAACATCCCGAAGAAAGAGTTGACGAAACAGCCCTACTGGTATAATGAAGTCAAATTAAAGGATATTACATTTGGGAATGACTTTATAGATTTTAGGAGGTTTCCATTATGAGAAAGAATACATTAAAAAAAGCAATGGCAGTTATGATTTCAGCGACAATGCTGGTGACAGGATATACAGTAGTTTCCGCAGAAGGATTTACAGATGCGGAGGCACTTGCAGAGATGGATGCTTTTACTACAGGTGATGAAGCTGTATATGTGGAAGAAGTTCAGCCGGAAGCTGCACAGACTGAGGAGGTTCAGCCAGAGCAGGTTCAGCCGGAGGTTGCACAGACCGAGGAAGTTCAGGCAGAAGAATCTCAGGATGAGTTCCAGACCGGGGAATCTGCTGAAGAAGCCGCTTTTGTTGATGGATTCACAGATAGCTCTGCAGAAGCTGATCCAGCTGAGTTTACCGATGGAACCGGTGAAGTTGGAGATGCAGTAGAAACTACCGTAGATTCCGATTTCCGTTTCGAGAACGAAGAAGTCATTATCACTGCAAAAGTGTTTGATGAGACAGCTCTTCCAGAAAACGCTGAAATGAACGCTGTAAAGCTTGAAGCTGGCAGTGAGAAATATGAAGAAGCAAAACAGGCTTCCATCAGAGACCTTGGAACAACAGAAGACGACGAGTACACTTTCTACGACGTAACCTTCATCGCAGATGGTGTTGAGATCGAAGTTCCAGACGAAGCAGTCGTAATTAATATGGAATTCAAAAATGTTGCATCAGAGGAAAACGAAACCCAGAGCGCCCTCCACATCCAGGAGACAGAAGCTGGCGTAGTTGCCCAGGACGTAACCGCACAGTCCGCAGACGGAACACTGAAATCCGTAGGATTTAACTTCTAAAATTCAATAACCGCAAGCAGATACAGGACTTTCTGAGAAATCGGAAAGTCCTTTTTGTATAATCAAAATTTCATCTATGCTGCTCCCGCCACGCCCGCGGTGAAACCCCATACACATTTTTAAAAGCCCGGGAGAAGTGGAGGGCGTTTTCGTAGCCTACGGCAGAGCCGATATCTCCTATAGATAATGTGGTCAGCTTCAGCAATTCCGCCGCTTTTGTCATGCGGTAATGAATGAGAAATTCCTGTGGAGAGCGTCCTGTGCTGGTGCGGAAAATTCGTCCCAGATAGCTTCTGTTAATACCGCATACAGCTGCCACATCCTCAATAGAAATATCATTCTGGAAGTTCTGTTCGATATAATTTATTGCCTCTTTTATATAATAATCACTCATTTTACTGGTGGCGGCAGGCTGCGGTCTGGCAACAGATTGCGCAAGCAGATCCGCAAAAAGATAGAAATGTCCCATCAGATGAAAAGGAGATTGCTCTGAATTCTGAGAAATGTAAATCAGTTCATCCACCATCTTTTTTCGTGCCTCTCTGGAGTGGGCCATATAGACTGGCGCATCCTTGGAAAAGCCACAAACGTTGAGGATTTCTGTGGTACGCAGCCCGTCAAACTCCACCCAGACGTATTCCCATGGCACCTGAATATCTGCCACATAAGTGGTGATCTGTCCTGGAAAAATCATAAATCCCTGTCCGCTCCGAACCTGATAATTTACATTCTGCCCCTTGGAATTCGTGGCCATCAGGGTGCCTGTTCCGGAAAGAACATAGTGAAAAAGATAGTGATTCCGCGTTGCCGGACCAAATAAATGTCCGGGAGTACACTTCTCATGTCCATATTGGTAAAGGCATAGATCAATGAAAGTTTCGCTCGGAAAAATGTGAAAGTTGTTATCCATATCCGGAATCCTCCTGTTACATTTGCTGACAATATATCATAATGCGATAATATATTTCATTATACCATAAAAAACCATCATAAAGGCATAAAATAAGAAAAATTAAGCTATTTAAGTGTTGATTTTGGTATGCTATACTTAACACATCATAGAAAAAGGAGGCCCCACTCATGGCAATCACCTTCAACGAAACAACCCGGATTTTTACCCTCACCACTGCCCACACTACCTATCAGATGCAGGCGGATGCTCAAGGGTACCTTTTGCACCTGTATTATGGTGCCAGAACTGCAGGAGAAATGGACTATCTTCTGAATTATGGAGACCGTGGCTTTTCTGGAAATCCGAATTCAGCAGGCAGCGACAGAACCTATTCTCTGGATGCATTGCCACAGGAATATCCATCACTTGGCACAGGAGATTTCCGAAATTATGCGTTAAATATAGAGAATGCAGATGGTTCCCAGTGTTGCAATTCGGTTTACATAACACATGAAATTGCGGCTGGAAAATACACTCTGAAAGGTCTTCCATTCGTCCGTGCAGAAGAAAATGAAGCGGAAACTTTGAAGATTATACTGGAAGATCCTGTTACAAAAGTAGAGCTTCATCTGCTCTACGGAGTACTGGAAAAAGAAGATATTATCACCAGAAGTGTGATAATTAAGAATGCTGGAAAAGCCCCTGTAACAGTAAAAAAAGCCCAGTCTGCATGCCTGGATTTCCTTCACGGAGACTATGATCTGATCAAATTTTATGGCAGACATGCTATGGAAAGAAACATGGAAAGAATGCCGGTTTCCCATGAAAGCACCCGAATTGGCAGCCGCCGTGGAACCTCCAGCCACCAGTATAATCCAGGGGTAATCCTTGCAGGAAAAAACACAAATGAAGACAGCGGAAGCTGCTACGGAATGCTGTTTGTATACAGTGGAAACTTCCTTGTAGAAGCAGAAAAGGACCAGTATGATCAGACCAGAATCCAGATGGGTCTGACTGATGAACTGTTTGCATATCCCCTGGAAGCCGGAGCTGAATTTACCGCGCCAGAGGTTATTTTATCCTACACAAACAAAGGTCTTTCCAGGCTTTCCCAGCAGTACCATCACTGCATTATGAATCATATCTGCCAGGGAAAATACGTCCATGCAAATCGTCCTGTCCTGATCAACAGCTGGGAAGCCGCATATTTTGATTTCACCGGAGACACCATCGTAGAGCTTGCAAAGGAGGCAAAAGCGCTTGGAATCGATATGGTGGTTATGGATGATGGATGGTTCGGAAAGCGAAATGACGACAATTCTTCTCTCGGCGACTGGTATGTGAACGAGGAAAAATTAGGCGGAACTCTGACAAAATTAATCGAAAGAGTAAACGCAGAAGGCGTGAAATTCGGTATCTGGATTGAGCCTGAAATGGTCAGTGAGGACAGTGATCTTTACAGGGAACATCCGGAATGGGCAATCACAATTCCAGGCCGCAAGCCTGTCCGTTCCAGAAACCAGCTGGTCCTTGATTTTTCCAGAAAAGAAGTACGTGATGAGATATTTAAACGCATCTGCGCAGTTCTGGATCAGGGAAATGTGGAGTACATTAAATGGGATATGAACCGCAGCCTGGCAGATATTTATGCACCAAACGTGACCTATGATTATGTTCTTGGGGTGTACGATTTCCTGGAAAAACTTACGAACCGTTATCCGGATATTCTTATTGAAGGCTGCAGCGGAGGCGGCGGAAGATTTGATGCCGGAATGCTGTATTATACGCCTCAGATCTGGTGCAGTGACAACACAGATGCTATTAATCGTACACGGATTCAATATGGAACCTCCTTCTTTTATCCGGTAGCAGCAATGGGTTCACATGTGTCAGCAGTGCCAAACCATCAGACCGGAAGAGTGACCAGTATGCATACAAGAGGCGTTGCAGCTATGTCTGGAACCTTTGGCTATGAACTGAATCCCGCACTTTTAAATGCAAAGGAAAAAGCAGAAATCCGTGCCCAGCTTGCCCAATACAGGGAGTATCAGGAATTGATCCGTGAAGGAGATTATTACCGTCTTTCCAATCCTTTCCAGGATAATTTTGCGGCCTGGATGGTGGTATCAGATGACAGATCCAAGGCACTGGTAAGTGTGATAAGACTTACAGCAGAAGCCAATCCGCCGGCAGCATACGTTACCTTAAAAGGAATGGAAGAGGATGCTTTTTATCGGGAAAAAACTACCGGAAAAGTATATCCGGGAGCTGCACTTATGGAGGCTGGAATACTGCTTCCTGCTGCGGTGAGCGAATATGAAGCATACCAGATAGAACTAGAGCGTGTTTGAAAAATCATTCCCGCAAGCTGCACCCCCCCACTTTGCGGTATATTTTACCCGAACCTTTTCATAGTCGTTAAGTTAATTTTACCATTCTTTTGTGAAGAAAAAAGGAGAAAAGGTTTATAAACTGGAAAGATTGTTTTTTTATATATTCTGAGATATACTTGCAGTATTCGTAGACGGAACAGGGTGTGATTGCAATGGTTTCAATGATTCCTTTCGGGCTTCTTGCCGGGGTTGTGGGGGGACGGGAGGTTCGGATTACAGAGATTGATGAGAGTGGATTTTGTTTTCGGACAATAGAAGAAAATATCTCTGATTCAGAAGCTTTGAAGGTGTGCTTTTATGACATAAAGAATGGGCGTTATCGTGAATTGGAAATTCCAGAATACGATATACAAAGGTTTGATATGGTGGACGCAGAACTCTCCGGATTTTATGTGAAATATAAGGTGACGGTGAAGCAGAAAGCGTATGCGGAGGCGGTTCAGAGGCTTCTTTATCAGTATAATCACTACATTCATCTGAAGCTGGAAGAGGACGACAGCGCGTTGGCGAAAAGCCTGACAGGGTATCCGGGGGAACTGGATGAGGTCAAGCGTGGCAGTCTGGAAGAGCAGGTGGGAATATGGCGGAGAGAGCTTACGCCAGATGGATTGGAGTCCGCTTATAGTGGGAAACGTATAGATTTAACTGATAATTGTTCTCAGTACGGAACTGGCTTTGAGCCTGGGTATAAGTGCCAGGTACCGCCTGAATCAGGTGTTACGGAGCTGGCGCTGGAGATAGATCGCCCGGAATTGTATCAGGAATATTTGAATAGTTCCCTGACAGAATTTTCCAAAAAGTATGCCGGAAAATGTATCGGTATCTGCGGCAACATTATTCTGGAACATAGAGTACCGGATCACCTTTATATTGGAAATCAGTTCTGTCATCTTCTGTTTCCGGAACGTAAATTGTTGTTTGAAATAATAGAAAAAGCAGCGGCAGAACAGGTGGAAATCACACTTGTTTTTTCTTATATCCGGGAATATATGCTGGATTATATAACAGAATTGCTTGATGAAATTAACCGGTGGTGTGAAGAAAAAAGGCAGTCTGTAGAGATTGTTGTAAATGACTGGGGAATGGCTTCTTTAGTAAAAAAAAGCAGAAGGAATCTGATTCCCAGCCTTGGAATTTTGTTAAATAAACGCAGAAAAGACCCTCGGATTCCGTTCAAAAAAGGAGAACAGAAATGGTTTGAGAGGAACAGCCTGAATGCTGGATTTTACCGTAATTTTCTGGAAAGAGAATATGGAATCCAACGCTTTGAATGGGAATCCTGCGGTTACGAACAGCAGATTCCACCTGGAAAAAACAGCCTGCATATTCCGTTCTATCAGACCAATACATCACAGTATTGTCCTCTTGGTGCAGTATGTGAAACAGGCGAGAGAGGACGACAAAAGCTTGCAAAAAAATGCCCGGGATATTGTACGGAATATGCACTTTTGTATCCGGAACATTTGCATATGATAGGGCGGTATAATTCGTTGTTTGGGATTGATATGAGGATATTGAAAGAGGAAGAAATACTGAAGAATTATATCCAAAACGGTGTGGACCGGGTTGTAATAAGAGCATGGTAATGCCGCCGGCAGGTGACATACCCGTGTTGAGGCAGAAGCGATATTTTATTCAGGATGAAGTACATGGCTGCTCAAGGCTGGAATTTATGGAGATAAGTGATGAAAATAGTAGCAGGATTAGGCTCAATAGATGAATATATAAAGTTCGCGGAGGCTGGTGCAGATGAATTTTTCTGTGGTTATGTTCCTTATTCCTGGTCCCAAAAATACGGAACGGTACTGCCCTTAAACCGCAGGGAAGTACTTTGTTATAACGTACAGCTTGGCGCATTCAGTGAGCTGGAAATCCTGTCTGGGATGATGAAAAAGTACGAAAAACCAGTCCATCTTACCTTCAATTCCCTGTATTATATCCCGGAACAATATCCGGAAATTTCCGGGATTATAAGCCAGTGTATGAAAATCGGTTTTCACAGTTATATTATTGCAGACCCGGCGTTGATGGTATATTTACGTGAAAATGGCATAAACTGCGAAATCCATCTCAGTGGAGAATGTGGAGAAATTAACAGCCAGATGGTGGCTTCATTGGCAAAAATGAGATTGAAACGTGTGATTTTTCACAGGAAAAATACATTCGAAGATATGAAAGCGGTTGTTGATAAATGTGGAAAAAAGGATGGGACAGAAAGAATCCCGGAATTTGAGGCCTTTGTATTGAATGAAATGTGCCAGTTTACAGGTGCATTTTGTAATTCTTTGCATTGCGATGAGATGGGGTATCTTTGTAAAGTGCCCTATCAGATCGGAACCTTAAAAACAGGGAATGCCGGTTCTGAAATCTTCAATCAGGAAATAAACGGAGGGCATTTGCTGCCAGACGGCTTTGTTCCTGATGATTTTCACAGTTTACATGATTTTTCCTATGATTCTGCGGGTTATCTTTGCGGTGAAACTGGCTGTGGTCTATGTGCACTTTATCAGTTAAAGCAAGCCGGAATTACGCACTTGAAGCTGGTTGGCCGTGGAAATTATACGGATTACATGGAAAAAGATATTCGAAATCTTCGAATGGCGTTGAATATATTGAGAGAATCCGTTGACGAAATGGAATTCCGGCGAAAATTGAAATTGCAGATTTTTCCCAGAGGGTGCAGCAGGAATTGCTATTACCGGTAATCAGGCAGCGCAGGCTCCGGAGTGTGTCTGAAAAATCATTCCCACAAATTGTGATGCACATCTTGCAGAAAGCCTTTTTCAGACACGCTCTGGATTCGGTGCTGCCTTGAAAAATTTATCTGGTTGTTTTTTTATCCGATGGGCTCGAAATCTGCAGCTCCATGTTTGCACAGCGGGCAGATGAAGTCATCCGGGAGCTCGTCACCTTCGTAGATGTAGCCGCATACTTTGCAGACGAAGCCTTTTTTGCCATCAGTTTCTGGCTTCGGTTTTACATTTTTCTGATAGTAGGTGTAAGTCATGGTGTCAAGATCATTCATAACGCGGGCTTCGGTCACACTGCAGATGAACATTCCATGGGTACCAAGGTCTACATATTGTTCAACCTTCAGAGACATAAATGCATTAATATATTTGTCCAGGAATACCAGTCCATTATCAGAACGGTAGACCTTCTGACCTGCAAATTTATCTACGCTGCGTCCGGTCTGGAAACCAAACTGCTGAAATACAGAGAACGGTGCATCTACAGACAGACAGTTTACGTTGAGAACTCCGGTCTGTTTGATCACATGGTGGGAGTAATTTGCCTTATTGATATTTACCGCAATACGGTTTGGAGTATCAGTGAGCTGGGTCACAGTGTTGACAATCAGTCCGTTATCTTTTTTGCCGTCATTGGAGGTAACTACATAAAGACCGTATCCGATTCTGAAAAGGGCTGTCATGTCGTTTTTGTTTGCCAGCTCATCACTCTGGGCAATGTATTCTTTGCAAAGTTCGCTTGCCATAGCTTCCAGCTGATCCTTGTTTTCCTGATTTACTGCGGAAAGCACTTTTACAGTAGTGTCCAGCCAGTTGATCTTTTTGCAGCCAGAAAGCATTTCTTTCATAACTTTTGCTGCCAGAGGTGCCCAGGAACCATTTTCGATAATACCCACTGTGCGGTTCTGGAAGTTGTGCTCTGTCAGACGGGTGATATAGTCGTGCATGAACGGATAAATGCTTGCATTATAGGTTGTGGTAGCAAGAACCAGCTTACTGTAGCGGAATGCGTCGGACAGAGCCTGTGACATGTCATCTCTTGCAAGATCATATACAACAACTTTGGGACATCCCTTGCTGCGAAGTTTGTCAGCCAGCAGCTCTACAGCCGCTTTTGTATGACCGTATACAGATGTGTAGGCGATGACAATTCCTTCTGTCTCTGGTGTGTAAGAGGACCATGTATCGTAAAGACCAATGTAATGTCCAAGGTTTTCTGTAAGAACAGGTCCGTGAAGAGGGCAAATGATCTGGATATCCAGGCCTGCGGCAACTTTCAGTAATTTCTGAACCTGTGGTCCGTATTTTCCAACGATGCCAATAAAGTATCTGCGAGCTTCATCGTCCCAATCTTCTTCTACATCCAGTGCGCCGAATTTTCCGAAGCCATCTGCAGAGAAAAGTACTTTATCGGTGCTGTCATAGGTTACCATAACTTCCGGCCAGTGCACCATGGGAGCGAAAACAAAGGTCAGGTTGTGGTTTCCAAGGTTGAGGGTGCCGCCATTTGTAACCTCCAGCTTCTGTCCTTCCAGGTCGAGACCGAAGAAATTCTGGATCATAGTGAAGGTTTTCGCGTTGGCTACGATGGTGGTTTCCGGATAAACTTTCAGGAAGTTTGCCACATTTGCTGCGTGGTCCGGCTCCATGTGCTGTACGATCAGGTAGTCCGGCTTGCGGCCTTCCAGGATGCGGTCCAGATTATCCAGCCATTCGTGAGTGAAATTTGCATCTACAGTATCCATGACTGCGATTTTTTCATCCAGGATCACATAGGAATTATATGCCATACCGTTCGGTACTTTGTACTGACCTTCGAAAAGGTCTATCTGATGGTCGTTTACGCCTGCGTAGCGGATGGTGTCTGTAATTTTCATAGAGGTTCGTCTCCTTTTTATGAGATATTGTTATTGGTGTAATTGTTTGTGATTTTTGCGGGAACTATGTATTTTTTACTGCTTTGTTATTTCTTTAACATGGTCTTAGTATAACCAAATTTTGAAATAAAGTCTGTTGCAAATACAACAAAATGGTGTAAGATATAAGAAATTATTTTTTGAACATGTTCTGGATAAATTGATAGAAAGGGATTGTAGAAATGACACCAGTGACACTTTTTTCATACATAACTCCTGAAGAACAGGAACGTATGCGCATCTGTTTCGATATGCATGAAGCAGTCTATCGGAATAATGAGACTGTGATGGAATATTCCAGTTCCATGAAAAAAATAGGTTTGATCCTGGAAGGTCAGGCAGTTCTTTATTGCATTGATGAAGATGGAAATCAATATATGATAGATAACCTGAAAAAGGATAGTGTTTTCGGCGAACCATTCCTTTTACCTGAAGAATCCCAGCACTATTATGTCTGTGCAAAATCCGAAACAAGAGTGCTGTTTATCGCCTATGAGCATGTGATTAAACGCTGCGAAAATGCCTGTAAATTCCACAGCCAGCTGGTAAGCAACCTGCTTCAGATGATTGCCCTGCGCGCCAGCCAGCAGGCCAGTCGGATTTATGTGCTGTCAAGAAACAGCATCCGAAAGAAGATCATGACCTATTTAAATTCCATTGCCGCAGAAAAACAGACGAAAACTGTTATTTTGCCCATGTCCTACACCACTCTTGCTGAATACCTCAGTGTAGACCGCAGCGCCATGATGCGGGAGCTGAAGAACCTGGCAGATGAGGGGATTATAGAACGGGATGGGAAGAAATTGCGGATTTTGGATTGAAAATAGAGTGGGATATATAATTTTTATCAGTAAACGGTAACATTCTGATGGAAAATATAGTTGACGAGAAGAAATTTGTACAACATAATAATAGAAGTATAGATGCTGTCATCTGAAAAGGTTTGTGGGTGGCGGTATGAGGGAGAACAAACAAATTGGAGGTTTTTACATGAAAGTACTAAATTACGGTTCATTAAACGTAGACTACGTGTATTCCGTAGATCACATCATTGTAGGCGGTGAAACCCAGCATTCTTCCAAGCTGGAAGTTTTCAGCGGGGGAAAAGGCTTGAACCAGTCTATTGCACTGGCGAAGGCTGGGGTGCCGGTTTATCATGCGGGAATCGTGGGAACAGATGGAGATATTCTGTTGGATGCTTGTAAGGAAGCTGGTGTAAACACTAAATATATCCGCAGACTTCCGGTAAAGGGTGGTCATACCATGATCCAGGTGGACAAAAATGCCCAGAACTGCATCATTTTATACGGTGGAACCAACCAGATGCAGACAAAGGAATTTGTAGATGAGGTTCTTGCTGATTTTGGAGAAGGAGACTATCTGATCCTGCAGAATGAGATCAATATGCTGGACTACATTATTGACCAGGCTTATGAGAAAAAGATGAAGATTGTTATGAACCCGTCACCCTTTGATGACAAGCTGAGTACCTGTGATCTCAGTAAGGTTTATCTGTTTCTCGTAAACGAAATTGAAGGTGAACAGATCACTGGCTGCAAGGATAAAGATCAGATCCTGGATGCCATGGCTGCGAAATTTCCTAATGCACGTTTCGTGCTTACACTTGGAAGTGACGGCGCTGTTTATTACGATGGAAAAGAAAAAGTTTTCCAGGACATTTTCAAGGTAAAAGCTGTGGATACCACAGCGGCCGGTGATACATTTACAGGATATTTCATTGCAGCAGTTATCGAGGGCAGATCCATCCAGGAGGCGCTGAGAATGGCTGCAAAGGCCTCCTCCATTGCTGTTTCAAGACCAGGCGCTACACCGTCCATTCCGAGAGCGGATGAAGTGAAGAAAGAGCTGGGAATGTTGTAGATTTCAAATTACATAAGCGTGTATCTGTGTGTGGCAGTCACCAAAGTCCATGTTTGCATGAGACCTTGGTGACTGCCTTATTTTTGCAGAGAACAGGTCTTATTCACCAGAGCTGTTGCCTGGCTCTGGATAGTCTTGGCAACCGTCTCCATAACGCGCAAAATTTATATTATGTTTTACATACTGCTTATAAATGTTTATATAAACGTTTACATAAATGCACTAATGGATGGTTGGGAATACATAGATTTTATAGTAAAAACTTACTAAAATCACAACAAAAACCTTGTGCATTCATACAAAATAACACATAAAACTAAAAAGATTATTGAAATATTTATGCAAACGTTTATAATCAAATTATCAACAGTTCGGAGAGAAAACCGAACAAAAACAGATCTTAATTATATTTCAAGGAGGACGTATTTATGAAAGCAAGAAAAGCAATGGCATTGGCTATGACAGCAGCGATGGTTGGAGGTTTAATGACAGTTCCGGTAATGGCTGAAGAGAATGCAGAATTACTTCCAGGCGGCGGAAGCAAGATCATTTACTGTATCACACCTTCCACATCTAACCCATTCTTCAACACAGAGCAGGTAATTGCGAAAGAAAAAGCTGAAGAACTTGGATACGAAGTAAAATGTGCTTCCCACGATGACGACGCTGCTACACAGCTTGAGCTTTTCGAAGCAGCTATCAACGATGGCGCAGCAGCAATCATTTGCGATAACGCTGGTGCAGATGCTTCCATCGAAGCAGTTCAGAAAGCATATGACGCTGGAATCCCGACTTTCCTTATCGACCGTGAGATCAACCAGTCCGGACTTGCAGTAGCACAGATCGTTGCAGATAACGCACAGGGTGCAGCAGCAATCGCAGAAGTATGGGTTGAGGCTATGAACTACGAAGGCAAATACGCAGAGCTCCTTGGACTTGAATCCGATACAAACTGCCAGGTTCGTTCTGATAACTACCATTCTGTAATTGATGAGTATGAGGATCTTGAGATGGTAGCTCAGCAGTCCGCTAACTGGGATCAGACAGAAGCTTATGAAAAGACAGAAGCAATCCTTCAGTCCAATCCAGAGATCACCGGTATTATCTGCGGTAATGACACAATGGCATGTGGTGCTGTTCAGGCTTGTCTGGATGCAGGACGTAACGACATTAAGATCATCGGTCTTGACGGATCTGACGAAGCAAACGCTTACATCAAATCTGGTGACATGGTTGGTACCGCTCTTCAGCAGATCGCTCTGATCACTGAGATGGCAGTTGAGCAGGCAGACGCTTACCTTAACGGTACAGCTCCGGAAGAAGAGAAACAGCTTGTTCCTTGTGTAGCAATCACAGCTGACAACACAGATTGCCTGAACGCATTTGTTTACACAGAACCAGAAGCTAAATAATCTGGCTGCCAGGAAACAGATTTTTATAAAAAAATGAACGAGTGTTTGAAAAATTATTCGCACAATCTGCATGCCCCGCTTTGTGGTATATTTTGCAGAAAGTCTTTTTAAACACGCTTTGGAAGGCGGTGCGCCAGCGCCGCCTTTTATAATAGAAAGCAGGGAGAGATGATTATGAAAAGCAGAAGAATTTTGGCAGTTCTGGCCGCATGTACAGCAGTAACCTTCACCGGCTGTGGTGTTGTAACTGTAGTGCCCATTGGCGAAGAAGCTTCTTATACAGGAAAACAGGAATTTGATTCCGCAGCAGAGTCCCAGGGTGACTGGGGAGCCGTTGTAGCGGACATTTCCGATAAGGCACAGGATCTTTCTGAAATATTAAATGGTGATGGAATTACAGAAACAACTGCAGTAAAAGGCACAGGAAAAATCAAAGAATACAATACAGACACCCCGAAACATTATCTGATAGTAGAACTGGATGGATATACCGGAACTACAGAGGTTCAGGTCCGGACAGATGGACCGAACTCCAGCACAGCCATCCGTGACCTTCAGTCTCTGAAGAATTTTGAAAGCTTTACCAACCAGACAGAATGGTCAAGCTATGGAAAAGAACTGAACAAGCAGGCGCTTGCACAGGTAATTGACCCACTTGGAATCGACGAAAATGTAGTTGGCAAGACTGTTACATTTACAGGCGGCGCAGAAGCCGGTACAGATGCAGTATCTGTTACAGCAGTTGAGCTGACGATTGAATAAAAGGAGGAAGCATTATGTTTGATGATCCGAATGTTGTTCTCCATTGTGAAAAAATTGATAAAATTTATCCCGGAACCAAAGCTCTGGATCAGGTTTCCTTCGATCTTCTGAAAGGAAAGGTAAACGTTCTGATCGGTGAGAACGGTGCCGGAAAATCTACCCTGATGAAGATGATCGCCGGAATCGAGCAGCCTTCAGCAGGCAAGATGTACATGGACGGCCAGGAGGTTTACTTCAAGGATACCAATGCAGCCCGTGCAAAAGGTATCGGAATCATCCACCAGGAGCTTTCTCTTTTCCCGAATATGACAGTTTACCAGAATATTTTTATGGGACATGAGAAAAAGAAAGGCTTTTTCCTGGATGACAAAGCCCATTCAGAGGGTGCGAAAAAAATCCTGCAGCGTCTGGAACATGAAATTCCACCGGAAACCATGGTTGGAGATCTTCGGGTAGGACAGCAGCAGATGGTGGAAATCGCACGAAATCTGAATCAGGATGACTTACGTGTTCTGATCATGGATGAGCCTACTTCCTCTCTTTCTGCAGCAGAGGTTAAGGTGCTTTTTAAGATTATGAGAGAGCTTCTGGAAGCCGGAATTTCCATCGTATATATTTCCCATCGTCTGGAAGAAATCATGGAGATTGGCGATCACGTTACCATTCTTCGTGATGGAAAATACGTTGCAGATGCTGATGTAAAGGACATTGAGCTCAGCTGGATCGTAGAGAATATGGTTGGAAAGAACACCCAGTATCACCGTTTTGAGAGAAGCATTGACCTTTCCAAACAGCCGAAGGTGCTGGAAATTAAGGATATGTGCCTTCCGAAAAAAGGCGGCGGCTGGACTCTTGACCACGTAAGCCTGGATCTGAAAAAAGGTGAAGTCCTTGGTGTTTACGGACTTCTGGGAGCTGGACGAAGCGAGCTGTTTGAGTGCCTGATGGGACTTCATCCGGAACACACCGGTGATGTACTCTATGAGGGCAAAAAGTTAAATATCAAAGATGTTGCCGCCCAGATCAAAAACGGTTTTGCTCTTGTACCTGAGGATCGTCAGAGCCAGGGCTTGATCCAGACTCTTGATATCGGCAAGAATACCGCTATTTCTTCTATGAAGGATTATGTAAAAGGTCTGTTCCTTGACGAGAAAGCAGAGAATGCGGCAGTTGACGAGCAGATCAAGGATATCCATATTAAAGTGGCGGACAAGAGACTTCCAATCCTGTCACTGTCCGGTGGAAACCAGCAGAAGGTTGTAATCGGCAAAGGACTTTTGACCAAGCCGAAGATCTTACTTCTGGATGAGCCTTCCCGTGGTATTGATATCGGTGCGAAGACTGAGGTCTTTGAGATCATTCACGACCTTGCGGAAAAAGGACTTTCCATTATCGTTATCTCATCTGAGCTGAAAGAGATCATGGCAATCGCAGACAGGATCGTTGTATTGTCAAATGGCAAAAAGACCGGCGAGCTGACCGGAGATGAGATTACAGAAGACACACTTGTACGTACATCTTATGCCGGACTTGGAACCGGAAGAAATGCGTAAGCCGGGGAGGAGCAGAACAATGAATAACAAAAAATCAAATAATAATCAGTTGTTAATGACACTGTTAAAAGGACGTACCTTTATTGTACTGGTACTCCTGGTCATCTTTTTTACCATTGTAAAAGGAACCACATTCCTGTCAGCATCTACACTGACCATGGTTGCCAAGCACGTAGCCCTGTATGGAATCCTTGCACTTGGTATGACGTTTGTAATCATTACCGGCGGTATTGACCTTTCCGTTGGTTCTGTAGTCGGACTTGTTGGTATGCTTGCCGGCGGTATGATCCAGGAAGGTATTACACTGAAATTTGCAGGTGTAACCCTTTATTTCAGCGTTCCGGTAATCATTATTACCATGTTGGTTGTTGGATGCATCATCGGTGCAGTCAACGGTCTTATTGTAACAAAATTAGGTGTAGCACCATTTATCGCTACCCTTGGTACCATGTATATCTGCCGTGGCTTTGCAAACCTTCGTTCCAATGGTGCAACATTCTCTGATATCAAGGGCTATGACGGACTTGGCAACACAGGCTTCAAAATCCTTGGAAGCAATATTGCCGGCATTCCTACCGGTGTTTATATTTTCGCAGTGCTTGCAATTATTTCCGTTATCATCCTGAAGAAGCTTCCATTCGGATGGTATGTACTTGCAGTCGGCGGCAACGAGAAATCTGCTCGTCTTTCCGGTATCAAAGCAGACAAGATCAAAATTATCGTTTACATGATCTCTGGCTTCTGTGCAGCATGGGTTGGTATGATCAACACCGCACAGCTTTCCGCAGCACATCCTGCATCTGGTGATGGCTGGGAAATGAACGCCATCGCAGCTACCGTACTTGGCGGTACTTCCATGAGCGGTGGTTCCGGAACCATTATCGGAACTGTAGTCGGTGCATTTGTTATCGGTGTTATCAATGATGGTATGACAATGTGTGGTGTATCCGAGTTCTGGCAGAAGGTTATCCGTGGTCTGGTTATCATTCTTGCAGTCGTAATCGACCAGACACAGAGAAATCTTCAGGCGAAGATGGCACTTCAGGCAAGAAACGAGAATAAATAATCGAAGCGTGTTACTGGTCACGGAGTGAACAGTAACCAAAACCTTTCTTAATGTTAAAATAATTTGAAAAGTTGAAAAAAATCCGAAAAAGATTTATAGTAATAATCAGAGATGCAGGAGGAATAGCATGAAAAAATCAGGGATTTTAAATGCCCAGCTGATCCGTTGTATCGCAGAGCTGGGACATAAAGATCTGTTTATGATCGGTGATGCAGGAATGCCCATTCCAAAGGGCGTGGAGATTGTAGACCTGGTTGTATGCGGAGGGGTTCCTACCTTTAAACAGGTGATGGATGCAGTGCTGGCGGAGACAGAAGTGGAAGCCTACACCATTGCAAATGAGATTGAGGAAAAAAATCCGGAGCTTCTTGCATATATTCAGCAGAGCCTTCCTGAGGCAGAGGAGAGCAGAATTGACCACGTAGATCTGAAAAAGATGTCTGCACAGTGCAAATTTGCAATCCGTACAGGTGAGTTTACACCTTATCCGAACATAATTTTAAGAGCGGGAGTTGCGTTCCCGGCATAAAATGATCAGAGAAGACGCTGCGAATAACAGGTGATAGCTTGTTTTTGCAGCGTCTTTTTTTCGCAGATGTATGGCATTATTTTACCGACAGAGGAGGAACTAAAATGAAAGTGAGTGTGAGAAAAATCAGTGAGATCACAGGATTTTCTCCGGCAACTGTTTCAAATGCACTAAACTACAAAAAAGGCGTGAATGCTGAGACATCTGCGAAGATTTTTAAAGTGGCGCAGGATCTTGGGTATTTTGAGGAAAATCATATCCGCAAAATAAAATTTGTCATGTTTAAGCGGGATGGTGCTGTGGTTGAGGATTCTCCCTTTTTTATCCAGCTGATTTCCGGGGTGGAACAGGAATGCCGCGCCTGTGGAATGGAAATGCAGATGTGTAATCTGGACAAAAGAGATCCTGGATATCAGGAACAGGCGAAGTGGATCATGAATGACAAGGCGTCGGCCGTGATCCTTCTGGGAACAGAGATGGTGGATGCGGACATTGACCTGATCCGCGGGATGACCTGCCCGTTTATTGTGATTGATTACTGGAAAGAGGATATGAGCTTTGATGCCATGCTGATCAATAATGCAGATTCTGCGCGTATGGCTACAGAGTATCTCATTGCCAATGGACATAAAGAGATTGGTTATCTGCGGGGAGATTTCAGGATCAAACCTTTCCGGTCTCGTTTTGCAGGGTATCAGACAGCACTGCAAAAGGCGGGACTTCCCCTGAGTAAGGACTATATTTTTACAATGGCAACTACCATCGACGGTGCTTACGAGAATATGAAACGGTATTTGTCTGAGAAGGTGAAGCTGCCTACAGCTTTCTTCGCAGACAACGATATGATCGCGCTGGGGGCTATGAAAGCTATGGCAGAGTTTGGAATCCGGATTCCGGAGGACATATCTATTGTGGGATTTGACGACCTTACTTTTTCCTCAATTTCTTATCCGCCTCTGACCACACTCCGGGTGCCGAAGCAGGAGATGGGAAGAGCCGTTGTAAGGCGGTTGCGGGATATTCTGAAAGATAATGACGGGATTAAGATCAAGATGCAGATGTGTACGCAGTTTATTGAGAGGGAAAGCGTGAAGAAGATATAAGAGGTACACAGTTGGGCAACTGATATTCCACGCAGGTCGGTGCCGCGCACCTGAAATGATCTGCTTGGAATATCAGTTGCCCAACTGCTGGGTTAGAGCGTGTTTGAAAAAAATGAGACTTTTTCTATGGGATAGATAAGAAAATAGTACTTGCTTTATGTTAACCATTAATTGACTTCATAATTGCGTCGTACAGCTCTTCATAAGTTTCATAAGCCGGGATCTCCGGATATTCAGCCTTGATCGCATCCGTGCTCTTGAACAGGAATCCTGCTTTACTTGCCTGGATCATGCCAAGGTCGTTGTGGCTATCACCGCTGGCAATGGTGTCGTAGCCGATGGACTGCAAGGCTTTCACAGTGGTGTATTTGGATTTTTCACAGCGCATTTTGAAATCAGTAATTTCGCCATTTTCGCCTACTACCAGTGTGTTGCAGAAGATGGTTGGGTAGCCCAGCTTTTTCATAAGAGGACCAGCGAACTGGGAAAAAGTGTCACTGAGGATGATAACCTGAGTCTGTGCTCTTAATTTGTCCAGAAATTCCTTGGCGCCTGGAATCGGGTCGATCCTGGCGATGGTCTCCTGGATTTCTTTCAGACCAAGACCATGCTCTTTCAGAATGTTCAGGCGGTATTTCATTAATTTATCGTAATCAGGCTCGTCTCTTGTGGTTCGTTTCAGCTCCGGAATGCCGGTCTCTTCGGCAAATGCGATCCAGATCTCCGGGACAAGCACACCTTCTAAGTCTAGGCAGACAATTTCCATAATCTCCTCCGTTCTGCAGCTGTAAAGATTGCTGCAATTGAATTTTATAGTGTTTTTCAAATCTCAATGTCAGATAAAGGGAAAGCAGTTAGGATGGTTGCTTTCACACACTATCTTATTATAGCGTAAAAAAGCCGGGAACGCTATACCTAAATTGATAATGTGAGAATGGAATGTTCCCTGTGAACTGCGGCTGAAATGTATAATTGTCGGAAATTAGTGGAAAACAGAGAAAAAATGTCTGGTAGAAATTTGTCGCTTATATTGCCGTTCCGTGAAAAATGTGGTATATTATTAATATCTGTAGTAATATTAGACAAAATAAATAGAATAATAATGGCAGGAGTGGTTAAAATGTATAACGAAGAGTACAAGCGCTGGATGGCAGCGGATCTCGAGGATGCAGATCTGAAACCAGAATTATCTAAGATTGAAGGAAACGACGAAGAAATTAAAGATCGTTTTGCAGTAGCTCTGAAATTTGGTACAGCAGGACTCCGTGGAGTTCTTGGAGCAGGTACCAACCGTATGAATATCTATGTAGTGCGTCAGGCTACACAGGGGCTTGCTAACTGGGTGAAGACTCAGGGCGGCACTCAGACCGTTGCAATCAGCTACGACAGCCGTCTGAAGAGTGATATGTTTGCGAAAACAGCAGCAGGAGTTCTGGCTGCCAATGACATTAAGGTCAGAATTTATGATGCATTAATGCCTGTACCGGCCCTTTCCTTTGCGACACGCTACTATGAGTGCAACGCGGGTATTATGGTTACCGCATCTCATAACCCTGCTAAATATAATGGATACAAGGCTTACGGCCCGGATGGCTGCCAGATGACAGATGATGCTGCGGCTATCGTTTATGATGAGATCCAGAAGACAGACATTCTGACTGGTGCGAAATACATGTCCTTTGCAGAGGGCGTTGAGGAAGGTCTGATCCGCTTTGTTGGTGATGACTGCAAACGTGCTCTTTACGATGCAATCGAGTCCCGCCAGGTTCGTCCAGGTCTTTGCAAGACAGCAGGACTGAAGCTGGTTTACAGCCCGCTGAATGGTTCCGGACTTGTGCCGGTAACCCAGATCCTGAAGGATATCGGAATCACAGATGTAACGATTGTTCCGGAACAGGAATACCCGAACGGCTATTTTACCACATGCAGCTACCCGAACCCGGAGATTTTCGCAGCGCTGGAGCAGGGACTGAAGCTTGCCAAGGAGACAGGAGCAGATCTTATGCTTGCTACTGACCCGGATGCAGACCGTGTTGGTATTGCCATGAAATGCCCGGACGGTTCCTATGAGCTGGTAAGTGGTAATGAAGTGGGAGTTCTTCTTCTTGACTATATTGCAGCTGGCCGTATCGAGAAAGGCACAATGCCGAAGAACCCGGTTGCAGTGAAATCTATCGTTTCCACACCTCTTGCAGACGCAGTTGCAGAGCATTACGGTGTAGAGCTTAGAAGTGTACTTACCGGATTTAAGTGGATCGGTGACCAGATCGCACAGCTTGAGGCTGCTGGTGAAGTGGACCGTTTCATTTTCGGATTTGAAGAGAGCTATGGATACCTTGCAGGACCGTATGTACGTGATAAGGATGCTATTATCGGATCCATGCTGATCTGCGAGATGGCTGCATACTACAGAAGCATTGGAAGCTCCCTGAAGCAGAGACTTGAGGAGATTTACGCACAGTATGGCCGCTACCTGAACAAGGTTGACAGCTTTGAATTCCCGGGACTCAGCGGAATGGACACTATGGCAGGAATCATGCAGAAATTCCGTGACAACCCGCCGGCAGATATTGCAGGCTACAAGGTAGTGAAGGTTACCGATTATAAGAAGCCTGAGGAGACCGGTCTTCCGGCAGCAAATGTTCTCATTTACAAACTGGAGAATAACGAGACAGTAGTTGTTCGTCCATCCGGAACAGAGCCGAAGATTAAGATTTATTACACCACACTGGGTAAAGATCTTACAGAGGCAGAAGCTGAGAAAGAGAAGCTGGCTAAGGCATTGGAGCCGATGATGGCTTAAGGCTTAAGCGAAGTATATAATCGTATAGTGAATAATCGCCCCTTGCGGAATGATTCCGCAGGGGCTTTTTGCGCTGTTTGTAAATTTTTTCTTTATTTGAAGTGAAAATCCCCATTAAGTCGTTGATTACAGTAAAGGGCAGACCATATTGTATAATGCTTGAAAAGAAAACGAGGTGACAATTTATGCTGACGCTGTTATTTATCATTTTAATGTTTGGTATATTTGGCAAAATGATCGGACTTGCCTTCCGCGCAACCTGGGGAATTACGAAAATCTTTTTTCGTCTGATATTCCTTCCCCTTGTCCTAATTGGATTAGTCCTGGAAGGTCTGATTTACATAGCACTTCCCCTTCTTGTGATAGTTGGGATTATCATGCTGGTATTGATATAATATATTGATAGAATAAAAAATAGATGAAAATACAATCGAAAATATGTTCACTTTGCCAGATGACAAAAAGCGACAGATATGGTAGTATAGATACATCAACGAAAGAGAAATACGAAAAACACTTAAGAAATCTGAGATACGAAAGAAAGCAATAAAGCACAAAAGAATCTGAAAATACAAAAGAACTTAGAAGTACGAAAGTTCTGTGTTTCACCAAAGATTTGTAAATTACTAAAGATTCATAAGCCGCTAAAGATCAACCAAAATACCTAAGATCAATAAGAAAACGAAAGATTTTCGAAACACATCCGATAAAATTATAACAAGACACATCAGAAAAAATGGCTGGGAACTAGTTCCCCAGCCATAAATCATAACAATGTCGAATTAATCCCGTTTGAAGAATAATGTTACTGTTAACTGGTAATATTCCGCGAGGTGTTTTTATGAATAAAGTTCACAGAAAACCCGAGAATAATTTATCCTGTTCAGGCTAAATTGGAAATTTATAGCCCTTTGTAATAAAATAATGTATACTGAAAGAACATCATAAACAAAAGTTACAGAGAAAATAAAAGTATTAGGAAGTTATAAAATGAACAGGCAGCAGGCAATGAAGCTTCTTGGCATTACCCAGGAAGATGATGAAAGAGAAATTAAGCGAAAATATCATAAAATGATCAGCCGTTTTCATCCGGACTCATTGAATGAAGTAGGGGAAGCTCATATTCAGCGTGCACAGGAGATAAATGAAGCGTATCGGATACTGAGCCAGAGCGATAGCCGGGAAATGCAGAACGCATATGGAACGGAAGCTTATGGAACAGAGGCTCATGGCACAGACAATCATAAATCTGGGAAGAGGGAACAGCATCAGGAATGGTCTGGTGAATGGAACGAGGCTGCTTTTATACCAAGGAATATTTATTTGCACTATAGTATGAATCTTTCTGAAGAAGAACGAAAGGAAGCCCAGGGGAAACTGTATTATCAGGCTGCCTGTGGAAAATATATGTGGGATCCGGAGGAAGAGGATTTCGCGCTTTTTCTTACCAGTATTCGTCATGCAGCCGCAGTCCTCCTTGAGAGAACGGAGAATGCCGTAAACGCAGAAGACTTATCTTCTGTACCAGATTTGAAGGAATACCGTTTTCGCATCCAGGCGAAGCTGTTTGAATATCTTTCTATGCAATATGTGAACCCATTGCTGGTTCTGGATTCCCTGATGAAACCAGAGAGCATAGATAGAAAAGGTCAGAGAATTTATCGGGTTAAAGCATTTCTGGCGGCAGAAGCCGCATCCCCGGAAGGCAGGCTTATAGCAAGTTTGCAGTCTGGCGAATATCTGTTTCCAAAAGCTTTCCATGGGAATCAGATTCAGCTTATGAATAAAGACAAACAGGTATTGGGGTATCTTCATATGGAAGATGACCGGCTGTATTTTTGCATTATTCCTCTTCTGAAGAGGCATGCAGCGCAGGTGAAATTTCTGGTGCAGGAAGAAGGCGGTGGAACAAATGAAAAAAATGAAGGAATTAATAATACGACGAATAGTAGTAACTTCAGAAATAGCGGCAGAGGAATAAAGCGTGGAAACAATAAGCTGAAAGTTAATATTGATTTCTATTTTCGGTTAGAGGATGAGAACTATACTTATAATAGTTCAGAGCTTAATTTGAAAATTGCAGAAATATTGAATGGATATGAGAAGTATTTGCGAAAATATGATCTGGAACAGGACCAGTTTTGTGATCTGTTTGCCCGCCTGTCCCGCTCGAATTTTCGCAGTCGTTTTCATCTGAAGGACAAGGATATACAGTATATCCGGGAGAAAGGAATGGATACCATCCGCAGTCATGCCTCAGATTTTGTGCGAACACGTCTGGCTCCGGCTCAGATTCCCAATGATGGCAAACAGACTCCAATGCGCGGGCACCCTGTATTCCTGGCTCAGCATGCTACTGGCTGCTGCTGTCGGGGATGCTTGTATAAGTGGCATAGAATTCCAGCAGGAGTGCGGCTCACCGAAGAGCAGCAGGAATACATAGTAGATGTGTTGATGGCATGGATTGAGAGAGAATATAACAGAAATGCATAGGGCTATGAAGTTGGTTTTGTATATACAATCGGTAATATTAAGGTATATGAAATATATAGTTTAACTGGAATTTTGAGAAGATAAGAATGGGGAACGGTTTATGAGAATATTTCACTTATCAGATTTACACATTGGCTTGAAATTAATCAATCGTGATCTCAGAGAAGATCAGGAATATATACTGGATCAAATAATTCAGAAGGCCGCAGAGAAAGTGCCTGATGCGATCGTGATCGCAGGGGACATCTATGACAAAGCAGTTCCGTCTGCAGAAGCAGTGGAGGTGTTTGATCATTTTATCGGAAAGCTGCGAAATGCAGTTCCGGATTCTGTAATTATGATGATCAGTGGAAATCACGACAGTGCACCTCGTGTGAACTGTTTTCGGAGTGTGCTTGACCGTCAGAAAATTTATATGATCGGAATACCGCCTCAGACAGAAGAAGATCATATTGAGAAAGTGGTACTCCAGGATGAATATGGTCCGGTGAATTTTTATTTGCTTCCCTTTGTGAAGCCTTCCATGGTGAAGCTGATCACTGGCACAGACGAGAATGGAAATAATCTTTCTTACAATGATACGATCCACAGACTGATAGAACGTGAACAGGTCAACATAGACCAGAGAAACATTCTGGTCAGCCATCAATTCTATCTGCCCATGGGGGAGAATGCAGAAGAAATTGAACGAATGGACTCTGAGATCCGGACAGTAGGAAATATTGACCAGGTGTCAGCCGATATTCTGCAGAAATTTGACTATGCGGCACTGGGACATATTCATAAGCCAATGAAAGCAGGCGGCGAGTTTTATCGCTATTGTGGAACGCCGCTGGCATGCTCTGTAAGTGAAGCAGGTCAGAATAAAGGAATTATAATGGTTGACATAAAACAAAAGGGCGAAATCACTACAGAAGTAATTCCACTGGAACCGCTGCGCCAGATAAAAGTGATCAAGGGAGATTTAGAGAGTGTTCTGGCACAGCGCTGTAAAGATTATGTGACAGTAATTCTTACGGATAAGGTGGATCTGGACGTAATTGATATGCAGGATCGTCTGCGCTTGGCTTTTCCAGGGCTTTTAGAGATACGCCGTGAGACTGTGCGGCAGGCTGATTATACCAGACATGCAGACAGTGAGCGTGAATTGAATCCATTTGAACTTTGCTGCCAGTTCCTCGGAAATGCAGATGCGGAAGAGCAGGAAATTCTTCAGGAGGTTATCAATACAGTACAGGAGGTGGCGAAATGAGACCTGTGAAACTTACCATGCAGGCGTTTGGTTCCTACGGAAAACTGACACAGATCGATTTTCAGGAGCCGAATCAGAATCTGTTTCTTGTGACCGGAGACACCGGAGCAGGAAAAACAACTATATTTGATGCCCTTGTATTTGCTCTTTACGGTGAAGCCAGCTCCAGTACAAACAAGAAAGATGGTGTTGTACTGCAAAGCCAATATGCAGAGTTGAACGTTGAACCATTTGTAGAGCTTGTTTTTTCCGAAGGGACAGGAGAAAATAGCCTGCTGTATACTGTCCGCCGTGTTCCCAGACATCTGAAGCTTCTGACAAGAGGGGCGGGGAAAAATACAGGAAGCCGTGAAGTACCGGGGTCTGTCAGCCTGATCATGCCAGATGGTACCGAATATCCACAGAAGGAAGCTGACAGCAAGCTGGGGGAGATCCTCGGTCTTACCAAAAGCCAGTTTATGCAGGTTGCCATGATCGCTCAGGGAGAATTTATGGAGCTTCTTCGTGCAAAATCTGATGATAAGAAAGTCATCTTCCGGAAGCTGTTTAACACTGAATTATACCAGAATATTGTGGACGAGCTGATGAATCGCAAGCGTTCCCTGGAAAAAGAGATTGCTCAGATCAAAACTGCATGTCAGACTGAAGCTGCCCATGTGGTAATTCCCCAGGAATATGACCAGTGGCAGGAAATAGAAGGGCTAAAAAAGCAGGTTTTGAATGGGGAAATTGTAGTGATGGATTGCTTTCTGGATCATCTGGGCGAGTTATGCAGAACACTGGAGAAAAGTGTGAATTTTACCTCGAAAGAATTACAATCCGCATCAAAACTCCGCGATGAAAAAAGGGATATCTACAACAGTTCCATTCAGCTGACGAATTTATATGCGCAGCTGGAAAGCGCTGAGGTTCAGCTTTCTGAATGTGGGAAAGTGGAAGCACAAATAGGGGAAAAGACCATTCTGTCAGAGAAAATTAAGAAAGCATACGAAATAAAAGGCGAATACGCACGCTGTCAGGATGCCTTGCGTAATATGCAGACATGTGAGAGTGCCTTAAAGGAGCAGCAGGAACGAGCTCCTTTATTAAAAGAACAGTCACAATCTGCCATTCAGACAGCGAAGGCGGTGAAAGAAATGGCAGAGAAGGAGCTTAAGGCGTACACCACTATTTATGAGCGCGTGAATAAAGAAGTGAAGCTCCTTAAGCAGATCAAGGAAGCAGAAAAAAGTGTAAAGACCAGCCAGCAAAATCTGACCGCAGCGCAGGCCGCAGACCGCAAAGCCAGAGAAGATCTGGAGAAAATGGAGAAGCGGGAAGCAGACTGGAGGGCTCAGTCAGAGAAGCTGACCGACACTAATGAGAAAATTGCTGTCTGGAAAGGGAAAAATCAGGAACTGGAAGTACTTGGCATTGAAGTACAAGAAACGGAAGACCTTCTTAAAGGTGTAGAAACACAGAAAAAACTGGCGAAGAAAGCACGAGAGACATACCAGAAGAATAGAACCAGATATGACGCAAAGAGTCAGGAATATGAGTCTATGCGGAGAATTTTTCTGGATGAGCAGGCTGGTTTTCTGGCGCGCGAGCTTCAGCCAGGGAAACCATGTCCTGTATGCGGTGCAATAGAACATCCGAATCCATGCATAGCTTCTACCCTTCATAGAGATCTCACCCGTGAGCAATTGGAAGTGGCAGAAAAAGAAGTTTCTGAGCTTCGAAACAGGCAGGAACAGTCTGCCGGTGAAGCAAGGTCAGCCGTGGATATAGTTGCAGAAAAAGAACGACTTTTGGAAGAGACAGGAAGGAAGCTGTACACGCGTATTTTAAATGATCATGAGCAGTTTCCGGAAGCAGGAATGCTGGAAGTATTTGATTCTTTAGGAGACAATATAAAAAATTTCCAGGCGAGCAGAAATTCAGAAGTCACTGGTGCAGCCCAGGATCAGATGGCGGATAACGAGTGTAATTGGAATGTATTGCTGAAGCAGATACAGACACTTCTTGGAACCTGGAAAACTTTATTACAGGAAGAGGGTGCAAGACTTAATACAGCCCAGAAAACATTGCGTAATCTTCAGGATGCTCTGAGACAGGTAGAAGAGCAGAAGAAATCAGGAAAAACTGCCGTAGAGGAATGTGGACAAAAGCTGACTGCGGCAGCAGCGTCAGCCAAGAGCGCAGAAGCTCTTCTGAAGCAGCTGAATGATTCCCGGGAATATCCATCAGAAGAGGCGGCTATGACAGAGTTTAATCAGGCAAAAGGAAAATGGAAAGCTGCAGAAGCTGTTTCCAAGGAAGCTGAAAAGAAAGAAAAAGCGTCTTCTGAAGAGCTGGTTAACTGTACCAGCTTGATTAAACGATTTGAAGGGGAACTTCCAGATCACAAGAAGCTTTACCAGGAGCGGCAGGCCTTTTATCAGACTTTGATGAATGAGAAGAATATGACAGAGGCAGAATGGGCGGATATAGCAGAGAACTATACCCGTGAAACAGCGGAGATTTTGCAAAAAGAAGCAGATAGCTGGCAGCGAAAAAAACTAGCCGCACAGACCACTGCAGAGACAGCTGGAAAAGCCATAGATGGTAGGAGCAAGCCGGATATGGAAGCTGCCAAGTCCCAGATGGAGGAAGCTGAGAAAGTACGGCTTCAGACTCAGACGAAACTGGAACTTTATAAAGAACAGTATAAAGCTGATAAAGAGGCATATGATATTCTTAGCCCTCAGATGGAGAAGCGAGGTAAAATCATTGAAAAGCATACCAAGCTGGAAACTCTTTATAAGCTGTTGTCTGGAAATATGTCCGGAAACCGTATGGATCTTGAAACTTATGTGCAGAGATATTACCTGGAGAAGATTCTTTATGCGGCCAATCGCCGCTTTGCGAATATGTCTGCCGGACAGTTTGAACTTCGTATGGTAGACGAGGAGAATGCGGGGAAAGGCAAGAATCGTGGTCTGGATCTTATGGTATATTCTAATGTTACCGGCAAAGAGCGTGAAGTCCGTACCCTTTCCGGAGGAGAATCCTTTATGGCAGCCCTGGCATTGGCACTTGGAATGGCAGATCAGATCCAGGAGAGCTCTGCAGCGATACATCTTGATGTAATGTTTGTGGATGAAGGCTTCGGTTCCCTTGATGAGCATTCCAGAGAACAGGCGGTAAAGGTTCTTCAGGAACTGGCGGGAGGAAGCAAGTTGATTGGAATTATTTCTCATGTGACCGAGCTGAAGCAGGAGATTGAAGATCAGCTGATCGTCAGCAAAGACGAGAAGGGAAGTCATGTGAAGTGGCAGATAAGCTAGTACATCGAATATTAAGTAACTGCCATATTGACTTGTCTGATTTTTCATCT
>ENA-ORMO01000436-ORMO01000436.1-human-gut-metagenome-genome-assembly--contig:-NODE-436-length-58841-cov-3.418620_pt1 | contig 58841 bp, 52 predicted proteins | sample MGYA00242106_ERZ509001 | MGnify/ENA primary metagenome ERZ509001 (study PRJEB26280, sample SAMEA2338736) | human gut metagenome | biome: human gut; feature: human-associated habitat; material: faeces...
AAAAGCCGGGGCTAATACTTCAATTATTTTAGGACATTTTCAAAAACGCTTGACAGAAAATCTTGGGTAAAAATTCTGATTTATCGTGGGTGAAAATTCTGATTATACGATTTTAAACCAGTCTTTTTCCTCAAACTCAACTACCGTACAGTCATTGGCATAAGTACATTCCGGTAAAATGATCATTGCATGAAGGACATCGTTGTTTACTGGCAGAGGACATAAATGCCAGATAGCGGCATTGATCTTTACCATACATCCTTTGGGAACAAGGAAGGCCTTTGTAAGTTCCGGGACTGGCGTACCGGCAGATGCAGGAGCAACATGAATGATCATATCATCATCCAGAGCTACAATGCCTTCCCAGGTGGTTGTGTGGTATTCTGCCATCTTAACGATTCGCTCATCTTTGCGTACGGCAATGGGAGAAAATCCCATACTTCCCATACAGGTACCTGAGATACGATCCGGATAAAATTTGTGGATTTCGCCCTGTAAAGGATAACCTTCCGGTTCAGTCATGGAACAGTAGGTGCCAAAGGGCGCAAAATCTGTTGGATTAATTTTTACAGCTGTAATTTCTTTCATGGTAAACCTCCTCAAATGTAGTAAAAACCCTTGAAGCTATTGTATCATGGTGTTGGAAAAAGCTCAATAAATATCTTTAAAGGGATAGTGTGAATAAAGAAAGGCAGTTAATATTTTTAATAAAAGTTTTATAGATTTAAGAACGCAGTATGTGTTATTATAAAAATGTAGATAAAGTTCATAAAGAAAGGCTTGTGGTGAATGAAAGTACCAAACAAATTGTCAAAAATGCTTTCTACCGCAGGAGAAAAGGCAGCGTATGATAACGCATGTAAGAAATTATTGTCAAACAAGATTATTCTTGCATGGATTATGAAAAGCTGTCTGCAGGAGTACAGGGAGTGTGCAATACAGGAAATTGCAGAGAAATACATAGAAGGAGATTTGTATGTTTCTGAAATTCCAGTATATCCGGATGAAGAAACTCCCGAATTGATAAAAGGACTATCTACTGAAGATACGACCATAGCGGAAGGAACAGTAACCTATGATATTCGCTTTAGTGCATTGATACCAGGCACTGACAATCGATTGAGTCTGATCATTAATGTGGAACCTCAGAATAATTATTATCCTGGGTATCCCATCATTAAGCGTAGCATTTATTATTGTTGTAGGATGGTTTCTTCACAGTATGGAACGGTTTTTACAAACTCACATTACGAAAAGATAAAGAAGGTATATAACGTATTCATATGTATAAATCCTCCAAATTACCGAAAAAATACAATTAATCGGTACTCTCTAAAAGAGGAAAATATGATAGGAAATGTACATGAAAAAGAAGAAAATTACGATCTTCTGACAAATGTGATTATATGCCTTGGGGATGCATATGATAAAGAAGCGTCTGGCATCCTGCGAATGTTGGAAGTTTTACTTTCAGATAAACGGAATGCTTCAGAGAAAAGGATGATTTTGCAGGACGATTTTGGAATCCAAATGGAAATGGATTTAGAAAGTGAGGTAACAGATGTGGGACATGTTCTTGACGATGTAGCACAGAGAAATTATGAAAAAGGAGTTTGCGAGAGTTTGGTTTCTTCAATTAAAACTCTTACAGAAACAATGAACTGGTCTGTGGATCAGGCTATGGATGCACTTAAAATTTCTGAAGAAGATAAAGAAGAAATACGTAAAAAATATAATATTGGATAACGTTTTGCAAGGGAGCAGAGCCAATTTGGTTCTGCTCCTGATCTGTTAAATGAAAATGAAAAAATATGTTATCAATGGGAAAATAACTGTTTTCAAATGATTCATTCTATGATAGAATACACCTTGATTGCAAACAAAGGAGATGAGGTACATGTCAGGTTATTCCGCCCCAGGCTTTTTAGAAAAGTTGTACCTTTTTTGAAGAATTATATGGGAATACGGGTTACCGATATAGCAATATACAGTAATGGCGCTATATAAACATGCACCGTGTTTATATAGAGATTTTCTGAATGTATGGCTATAGGGGTATCCCGTATTTTTTTCGTACTTCACTTAACATTACAGCAGAGCGTATTAAAAAAGGCTTTCTTCAAAATGCGTGTCACAATTTGTGGAAGCCTGCAGGAATAATTTTCAAACACGCTCCAGAAAGGAGGAGACAAATGTCTGACTCATTTCTTGAATTAAGAAATCTGAAAAAAAGTTTTACATCAGAAGAATATGTTCTACAGGGAATCAATCTGCAAATTGATCAGGGGGAATTCGTCACCTTGCTGGGTGCTTCCGGCTGCGGCAAGACGACCACTCTTCGCATCATCGCAGGACTTGAGCAGCCGGACAGCGGAAGTGTATGGCTGGAGGGGAAAGATGTGACGAATCTGGAGCCAAACCAGAGAGATGTGAACACGGTATTTCAGAATTATGCCCTTTTTCCCCATATGAACGTGGCGGATAACATCGGGTATGGTCTGAAAATACGAAAAGTACCAAAAGCGGATATAAAGAAAAAGGTTAAGGAAATGCTGGAGCTGGTTCAGCTGGAAGGCTTCGAGAAACGAAAACCTGCGGAGCTCTCCGGCGGACAGAAGCAGCGTGTAGCCATTGCAAGAGCATTGGCAAATAATCCACGTGTACTGCTTCTGGACGAGCCTCTCGGAGCTCTGGATCTGCAGCTTCGACGGACGATGCAATTGGAACTGAAGCGACTGCAGAAGAAGCTTGGAATTACCTTTATCTATATCACCCACGACCAGGAAGAGGCCATTAATATGTCCGATCGGATCGTGGTAATGAATCAGGGGCAGTTTGAGCAGATTGGCACTCCGGATGAGATTTACAACCATCCGAAAACAAGCTATGTGGCAACCTTTGTGGGAAATGCCAATATTTTAAAAGGAAAAGTTGTAGAAATAAATGGTTCTTATGCACAGGTTAAAATAGGAAATGACACTGTTTCCGTTTATACAGAAGAGATTGTAAAGGTGGGAGAGCAGCTTACCCTGGCTGTGAGAAGCGAAAATATTCTGCTGGATGAAGCTGAAATGGAAAATGTAGTTGAGCAAAATGAAGCTGAGGGAACTGGCAGACATCTTCACGCAACTGTGAAGGAGAAGAATTTCGCTGCAGGTCAGCTGCGAGTTCTGCTTGCTTTGTCTGACGGCACAGAACTCACAGCCAGCCGGTTTGGCATGAATGCAAACATTCAGCCAGGTCAGCAGATAAAATGGTATTTTGATCCGCGAAATGCAATTGTAGTAGATCGGGAGTTTAAGACGAAAGAGCCTGCTGATATGTCAGGAGGAAATCAGTGATGGGCGGTCTCAGTAACAGCCGTGGCAACAGCCAGAAATCTGCACCTGTAAAGAACAGCCACGGCAACAGCCAGGAATCTGCATCTGCAAAGAATATCCGCGGCAATAGCAAGAGTTCTGCATCCACCAGGCATACCCGCGCCACCATCTGGATGATTCTGCCACTCTACATTTTTACCTTGATTTTTGTGGCTTGTCCTCTTATCTATATGGTTGCCTTAAGCTTTGCCACTCCCGGAGAAGTCCACGGTGTACAGTGGATTTTTACACTGGATAATTACAGGAAGATTTTGGAACCAGTGTACCTGGATACCTTTGTCCAGTCCTTCCAGCTGGCCATTACAAGTACTGTTTTTATTACTCTGATCGGGTATCCCTTTGGCTATTTTATGGCGAAATTACCAGCAGGCGGCAAAAAGAAAGCTATGCTTCTTCTTATGCTTCCCTTCTGGGTGAATTCCCTGATCAGACTTTACGGCTGGATCATCATCCTTCAGAAAAAAGGCGTTCTGAATTTTGTGCTGAAAAAGCTTGGCTTGATCGAGAAGCCGCTGAAAATCATGTACAGCTACCCGGCAATCATCATTGGTATGATATATGTACTGCTGCCATTTATGATTTTATCCGTATATTCCAGTGCGGAAAAACTGGACTGGTCACTGGTAGAAGCCGCCCGTGATCTGGGGGCAGGTAAGGCAAAGGCCTTCTGGACAGTCAGCTTTAAGCTGACCCTGCCAGGACTTTTGTCCGGCGTAATCCTAACCTTTATTCCATCTATGGGACTGTTTTTCATAGCAGATATCCTGGGCGGAAACAAAGTTGTGCTGGTAGGAAGCCTGATCCAGGACCAGATGACACGGGGAAATAACTGGCCCTTTGCGGCTGCACTGGCGGTGATCATGATGATCCTTACCACTTTGATGATCCTTCTATACCGTAAGGTTACCAATGCGAAAGAAGTGGAGGGGCTGGGATGATAAAAACACAAAATAATGAAATAGAAGTGCTGGATCCGAAAATGCAAGGTGAAGGCGCCGAGGCTAAAAACGGTACATTAGTTAAAAAGTTTGGAAAGAAGAGAAATACAGGCTCTGGCATGAAAAGGAGCACCCGCTTTGAGAAGATATACCTTGGTATCATTTTCTTCTTAATGTACCTCCCAGTAGCCGTAGTCATCATTTTCTCCTTCAACGAATCCAAGCTTCCCGTACGTCTCACCGGATTTTCCCTCCAGTGGTACGAGAAATTATTCGCAGACAGCGCCATGATGGAAGCTTTGGTAAACAGCCTGATCCTGGGCGTGGCAAGCTGTGCAGTTTCTGCTGTCATCGGAACGCTTGGGGCGGTAGGTCTGTCACGGATTCACTGGAAAACAAAAGGCGCATTGGAGTACATTTCCATTTTGCCTCTTATGATACCGGAAATTATTCTGGGTATGGTGCTGATGGCATTTTTCTATATGCTGAATCTGCCCTTCGGAATGCTTACCCTGCTGATCGGACATACGGTGTTTTGCGTTCCCTATATATTGATGGAAGTAAAAGCAAGGCTGGTGGGCATGGATCCTTCCCTCGAGGAAGCTGCCCGGGATCTTGGAGCCACTTCCCTGAGAGCCTTCAGGGACATTACACTGCCCCTGATCATGCCTGCTGTGGCATCCGGTTCCCTGCTTGCTTTTGCCATGTCCATGGACGATGTGGTAATCAGTATTTTTATCAATGGACCCAGGCTGTCCACTTTGCCCATTAAGGTGTACACCCAGATCAAAACCGGAGTAACCCCGGAAATCAATGCGCTGTGTACCATTATGCTGGCTTTTACGGCAGGAATTCTGCTTGTATATTCCCTTGTGAAAAAGTTGCGCCGGAGATCGCAGTAGATTTGCGGATTGAATATTTCTTACTGGACTGTATCCATGGAATCAAGGCGAGATCAGATACATTCCGGGGAATGGAAAGGGTTGCTGAACGTTATGCAGACAGTGACCGGAAAGGAGCACACGAATGAACAAACTCATAGAGTTGAAAAATCTCACAAAAAACTTTGATGACCAGCAGGTTCTCCGCGGAATCAATCTGGACATCTATGAGAACGAGTTTCTCACCCTTCTGGGACCAAGTGGCTGTGGAAAGACCACAACCCTTCGTATTATTGCAGGCTTCGAGGAGCCAAGCGGCGGCGAAGTATTGTTTAACGGAATTGAGATTTCCAAGCTGCCTCCATATAAGAGAGAGGTAAACACCGTTTTCCAGAAATATGCCCTTTTTCCCCATCTGAATGTGGCAGAGAACATTGGGTTCGGTCTGAATCTGAAAAAAGTGGACAAGGACGTGATTGCCCAGAAAGTCACCAGAATGCTGAAAATGGTAGGTCTGGAGGGTTTCGAAAAAAGAGATGTCACCCTGCTCTCCGGCGGACAGCAGCAGCGAGTTGCCATTGCCCGTGCGCTGGTAAATGAGCCGAAAATCCTTCTTCTTGACGAGCCTCTTGGCGCCCTGGATGCGAAAATACGAAAACAGATGCAGATTGAGCTGAAAAAAATCCAACAGGAGGTTGGAATTACCTTCATTTATGTTACCCATGACCAGGAGGAAGCCCTTTCCATGTCTGATACTGTGGTCGTTATGAATAACGGTGAAATTCAGCAGATCGGTTCTCCCACCGATATTTACAACGAGCCGGAAAACCGTTTCGTAGCAGGCTTCATTGGAGAGTCCAATATTATAGAAGGAATTATGATCAGAGATTATCTGGTTCAGTTTGACGGATTTGAATTCGAATGCGTGGACAAAGGCTTTGAGGATAATGAAGAAATCGAGGTTGTGCTTCGTCCTGAGGACCTTGACATTGTGGAACCATCTCAGGCGAAAATCAACGGTGTTGTCCGAAACGTCACCTTCAAAGGCGTTCATTACGAAATTCTCGTAGAAACAGAACTGCGCACCTATAAAGTTCAGACCACCGATTATGCGGAAGTGGGCCGCCAGGTAGGACTGAAATTCGGACCGGAAGACATTCACGTCATGTACAGAATGGGAGCTTATTGATGAAACAGTTTAAGCGCCTGATCATCCCTTACTTTATCTGGGCAATTGTTATCCTTGTGATCCCACTGTTTCTCATTGCCCTGTATGCGTTCACCACAGAAGGAAATGAAGTAATGACACTTTCCTTCACCTGGGGGAATTTTGCCAAATTCCTGGAAGCTACCTACCTGAATGTGATCCTGAAATCCTTCTGGCTGGGACTTCTCACCACCTTTATCTGCCTGGTGCTTGGCTATCCCCTTGCCCTGATCATTGCAAGATGCTCTGAGAAAGTCCAGGGACTTCTCATTATGCTGGTAACCATTCCAATGTGGATCAACATGCTTCTTCGTACCTATGCGTGGATGAATCTTCTTGCAGATAACGGAATCATCAATAACCTTCTGGCAAAAATCGGACTGGGCCCTATCAGCATGATGTATACGGATTTTTCCGTAATGGTAGGTCTGATCTGTAACTTTATGCCCTTTATGATCATTCCTATCCATACTTCCTTAAATAAAATGGATAAATCCCTGATCGAGGCAGCCTACGATCTGGGAGCCAACCGTTTCCAGACCTTCTGGAAGGTAATCTGGAAGCTGTCCCTGCCAGGGGTGGTAAATGGTATTATGATGGTTTTCCTTCTTGCCATTTCCTCCTTCGTTATCCCGAAGCTTCTGGGAGGCGGACAGTACATGCTCATCGGTAACCTGATCGAGTCCCAGTTTATCTCAGTTGGAGACTGGAATTTCGGAAGTGCCATTTCCATGATTCTGGCGGTGATCATTTTGATCTCCATGAGTCTGATGAAGCGGATGGACAAGGAAAAAGGAGAGTAGGAGAGTATCATGCAGAAAAAAACAAGCTTTTTTCAGAGATTTTATGTGGCCATCTGTCTGGTATTCTTTTACCTGCCAATCCTGGTGACCATGATTTTTTCCTTTAATTCTTCCAAATCCCTGACCAGGTTTACGGGATTTTCCATGAGATGGTATACAGAGCTGCTGCATAATACAGAAGTCAGCAAAGCGGTTTACGTGTCTGTGACCATCGCCATCCTGGCAACTGTGATCTCCACAGTGCTGGGAACCATCACTGCAATTGGTCTTTCCAAGTCCAGGAAGGTGTTAAAGGAAACACTTTTAAATATCAACAACCTGCCCATTTTGAACCCAGATATTGTTACCGCAATCGGACTGATGCTTCTGTTTTCTTCACTGGGCTTTCGGAAAGGGTATTTTACCATGCTGCTGGCGCACATTTCCTTTTGTACGCCATATGTGATCACCAGTGTTTATCCCAAGGTGCGAAGCCTTGACCCGAACCTGGCAAATGCAGCCATGGATCTTGGAGCAACCCCGTTCCAGGCGTTGACCAAGGTAATCGTGCCCATGATCAAGGATGGCATTTTCGCCGGTGCGCTGCTGGCATTTACCATGTCCTTTGACGATTTCGTAATTTCGTACTTTGTATCCGGAAACGGTGTAAAGAATATTTCCATTGTGGTCTATAATATGACCAAACGAATCAACCCTACCATCAACGCCCTGTCCACAATTGTAATCCTGGTCATTGTGCTTGTCATGGTTTTTGCTAACGTGCTTCCAAAGCTCCTGGAAAAGCATGCCAGCAAGCATGCGAAAAAGATTCAGCGCGTGATCGCCCTTCTGCTGGTTTTCGCCCTTGGCTTCGGACTGATCAAGTGCGGAGGCGGTGCAGCGGAGAACCATGTCCTGAAGGTTTATAATGCAGGAGAATATATGGATCTGGATCTTCTGACACAGTTTGAGCAGGAATATAATTGTACTGTAGTTTACGAAACCTTCGAATCCAACGAAATGATGTACACCAAGCTTTCCGGCGGTGAGTCCTATGACGTGCTGATCCCTTCTGATTATATGATCGAGCGTCTGATTAAAGAGGATTATCTACAGTATATTGACTGGGATCTGATCCCGAATAAGGGCGACCTGATGGATGAGGTCATGAATAAAAGCTATGATCCGGGAAATCGTTATTCCTGTCCGTACTTCTGGGGAACGGTTGGTATTCTTTATGATACGACTGTGGTTGATCCGGCAGATCTTCAGGAGGGCTGGGATCTTCTCAGGGATACCAAATATAAAGGAAATATTTACATGTATGATTCTGAGCGGGATTCCTTTATGATAGCACTGAAGGCTCTTGGATATTCCATGAATACTACAGATGAGAATCAGATTCAGGAAGCTTACCAGTGGCTGGTTGACCAGAGAAATACCATGGATCCGATTTACGCCGGTGATGACGTCATTGACAATATGATTTCCGGAAACAAGGCTATGGCAGTTGTTTATTCCGGAGATGCTTCTTATATTATAAGCGAAAATCCGAATATGGATTACTTCACACCGAGCCAGGGAACCAACAACTGGTATGATGCAATGGTTATCACAAGGGACTGCAATGAGACAGAGCTTGCCCATCAGTTTATTAATTTTATGCTAAATGAAGAATCTGCTCTTTCCAATACGGAAGAAGTAGGTTATACTTCTCCTGTAAAGAGTGTTTACGAAACCATGATCACCGGAGAGTATGAGGGCGTTTCCTCCTATATCCCGGATTTTGAAAATCCGAACAGCGAGATCTTCCGTTATCAGGAACCGAAGATCAAGCAGAAATATGCGGAGCTGTGGACAAAGATCAAGGCAGAGTAAGCAGAAGGGAGAACGACTATTATGAAGAAAAAGTTACTTGCGGTAATTCTTGCTGCAGCAGCAATCTGCGGCAGCCTGTCACCTGTATACGCAGCTGACTCCGAGCTTGTCCTTTATACCTGGGAGGGAATGTTCCCACAGGAGGTTCTGGACGGCTTTGAGGAAGAGACCGGATGTAAGATCGTGTATTCCAATTTTGACACGGACGAAACCATGCTGGAGAAGGTTTCCATGGCAAAAGGCGGAGACTATGATGTGGTAATCGCAGATGACTACATCCTCGAGAAAATCGTGGAAGAAGGTCTTGCCACCAAGCTTGACAAAGACAAAATCTCCAATTGGGGAAACATCAATCCTCTTTACCAGGGACAGTTCTATGATGAGAAGGACGAGTACACCGTGCCATATGGCGCAGGTATTCCACTGATCGTATACGATCCGGAGGAAGTTGATCTTGACATTAAGGGCTATTCTGATCTGTGGGATCCGTCTCTGGAGGACAGCATAGCGCTGATCGGCAACTACCGTGTGATCAACGGCATTACTCTTCTCACCATGGGTAAGAGTATGAATGAAGAAGACGTGGATACCATTGCAGAAGCTGGTGAAAAGCTGGTAGAGCTGGCACCCAATGTGCGTATGATCCAGGATGACAACACCCAGAATGCGCTGCTGAACGGAGAGGCTTCTGTAGCGTTTCTTTACACCTCCCAGGTAACTGCAGCTCTGGCAGAGAACCCGGATCTGAAAGTGGTTTATCCGGAGGAAGGTCTTGGCTTCGGTGTTATGGGAATGTTTATTCCAAGCGAGGCTCCCAATGCAGATGCAGCTTACCAGTTTGTAGACTACATCTTAAGACCGGAGGTTGCGGCACAGTGCTTCAATTATATCGGTTACTACTGCACCAACAAGGAAGCAGATGAGCTGGTAGACGAGAGCCTGGTGGTTCCGGACAGTGTAACAAGCGGGGAGAGTATTAAGAATGTAAGTCAGGAAGCTGAGGAACAGTATAATAAGAACTGGACCGAGTTTAAGGCTGCCTGTGATTAATTGAATTAATTCAGTAAAAGGATAACATTAGAAAAGAGCCTGTGAGTGAGCTGTTCGGGAGAAAAACGGATAAATCACTGTGCAGGCTCTTTTTTTATATAATAGAAAAGTCCTACCGGGCAGGATTGCACTACAGCGGAAGGAGAGAGGTCGCTGGAGGTGGAGAATGCTTGCACATATATGTTTCCGGGGACAGAGCGAACAACACGGATATTGACAAAGCTTCGCCAGTGTGTGATTATTATTTACAGAAATAAATGAGTTTTTTAGAGGAGAAACAAAATGGAAATATACAAGGGAGCTTCCGCCTTTGCGGGGATTGCCATTGGGAAAATCAGGTTTTATCGGAAAGGTGAATATCAGATCCGACAGCATCAGGCAGATGATGTAAAAAAGGAACTGAAGAATTTTGATGTGGCTCGTCGGCATGTGATGCAGACTTTGAAGGAAGAGTATGACAGAATGTCAGAAAAGCAAATGGACACAGCTGATCCTGAATTGGATATGGAACCCCAACCTTTGGATAGAATTGTGAAAGTGAATGGGGAAAATGGAACAAACCAGATCCTGGAGCAGGCAGAGCTTCTGGGCTCTGGCAGCTTTCTCCGTGCGGTACAGAGTATGATCACAGGGGAAAAGGTGACTGCTGCTTATGCAGTGCAGACCACAAGAGATGAGATGCAGAGTACTTTTTCCAGGCTGAACGATCCGACCATAAAGGAACGAATCCACAATGTAAGCCGCATCTCCAGTCTCCTTCTGGAAATCCTCGGGGAAGATGAGAACAAAATTGATCTGGGAGAGGAACCAGTCATTCTGGCAGCAGATGCCCTTTCTCTTGCAGAACTGATGGAAATGGATAAGGAGAAGCTTCTGGGTATTGTCACCCGCAAAGGTTCTGCTACCTCTCACGCTGCGATCCTTGCGAAAAATATGGATATTCCCTGTGTTACAGGTATTGGGATTCCACAGTCAGAAGAAGAGTGGGAAGACAGCATTGCTATTATTGACGGATATACGGGAACCATCTATCTGGAGCCGGATAATGAGGTACGAAAAGAATACGAGATTCGCCGAAAAGCAGATCTGGTAGAGCGGGAATCCCTTTTGAAGCTGAAAGACAAGGGCGATATTACGAAAGATGGACGTGAAGTGGGAATCTACGCGAATATTGGTAGTCTGGATGATTTAAACAGCGCCCTTTATTATGGGGCAAAGGGAATCGGACTGCTGCGAAGCGAGTTCCAGTATCTTGGCAGGGAGAATTATCCCGGGGAAGAAGAACTTTTTCAGGCATATAAAAAAACTGCTGAGACTATGGGCGACCGCCTGGTAGTTATCCGCACCGCCGATCTTGGGGCAGATAAGCAGGCTTCCTACCTTGAAATTCCGGTAGAAACCAACCCTCTTATGGGTAATCGGGGAATCCGTCTCAGTCTGGACCGGAAGAACTTGTTTAAAACCCAGATTCGTGCCATTTACCGTGCAAGCTGGTATGGAAATCTGGGGATGATGTACCCTATGATCTGTTCGGAAGAGGAAATGGATGAGGTTGAAGCTCTGGTGTTGGAAGTAAAAGAAGAGCTGAAGGCAGCAGGTATACCCTTTAAGGAAATCCGGACTGGAATTATGATGGAGACTCCGGCAGCAGTGATGATCGGGGAAGAGCTGGCGAAACGTGTGGACTTTCTGGGAATCGGAACCAATGACCTGACTCAGTACACCTTGGCCATGGATCGTCAGAATCCGCTTTTACAGAAGAAATATGATGATCATCATCCTGCAATTCTGAAAATGATAAAGATGATTGTAGATGCAGGACACGCGCAGAATTGCAAAGTATGTCTCTGTGGGGAACTGGCAGCGGATACCAGATTGACGGAGACATTTTTGCAGATGGGGGTAGATGCATTGTCTGTGGTACCGGCATGTATATTACCAGTGCGGAAGGCACTGAGGGCGGTTTGCATCGCAGAAATGTGATCTTAGCTTATCCTCTGCGATTGTATTGAGGCGTGCATGTATGTGTGAAGAATTGCAGAATAATTACAAAATAAAACGAGAGCACCAGACATGCAGATCCAGATTACAGGCTGTATGTTTGAAAATATGGGTAGAAACATGAATACAAAAAGCAAAGTAATTGTGCTTCCCTGTGAAGCTTACGACGAAGAACGAATTTATACACTTATGAAAAATGGTCTGTCTCAGCTGGGCGGTCTGGACAACCTTATAAATAAAGAAGAAAAAATCCTTTTGAAGCCTAACCTTTTGAAAAAAGCAGAAGTGGAGAAAGCGGTCATCACGCATCCGGTTGTGGTGGGGGCCTTTGCCAGGATTCTACGTGAGGAAGGTTATAAGGATATTGTTCTTGCAGATTCCTGTGGCCACGGAACTACGAAACAGGTGATCCAGGGCACCGGAATGGACACTTATCTGGAAAAATACCAGATTCCGGCTATTGATTATACGAAAGGCGTGCGTGTGGAAAATCCGGATGGTGTCCAGGCGAAGGAATTTATCCTTCCGAAAGAACTGCTGGAGGCAGAGTGTGTGATTTCTCTTTCCAAAATGAAAACCCACGCTCTGGAGCGAATTACAGGAGCAGTGAAGAACAGCTATGGATTTGTATATGGGAAAAATAAGGCCATTGGTCATACTAAATATCCCAGCGCGGACAGCTTCGCCCGGATGCTTATTGATCTGAACCAGTATGTAAAGCCAAGACTTTATATTATGGATGGAATCACTGCAATGGAGGGAAATGGGCCGGGCTCCGGAGACCCGGTAGCCATGAACCTGATTCTGATGTCCACAGATCCGGTGGCACTGGACAGTGTGTTTGCAAGACTGGTTTATCTGAAACCGGAGATGGTTCCTACCAATTACCATGGGGAGAAGATGGGACTGGGAAATTACAGGGAAGAAAATATTGAGGTTGTGGTAGTTGAGGAGAATCCTTCGACATCAGCAGTGCGTGATGAAGGAAGTGAAATAACTGGGCGAGAGAAGCAACACCAGAATGCAAATGTCTCTGTAGATAAAAAGCAGATTGGTATTGATGTGGTTTGTAATGTAATTTCGATGGAAGCCTTAATAGAAAAATACGGCAATCCCAATTTCAACGTAGACCGCACGAAAGTACGAAACAATGTCTGGACAAAGCTTGCCAAGGCTCTGAATATTTTCCAGAAGAAACCATACATTGAGCCTGACAAATGTATCCGTTGTGGAATCTGTGTAAACAGCTGCCCTGTGCCTGGCAAGGCGGTAGATTTTCAAAATGGCAAAAATAATCCGCCTGTTTATGATTATAAGAAGTGTATTCGATGCTTTTGCTGTCAGGAAATGTGCCCGAAGAAGGCGATTAAGGTGAAGTGAGTATAAAATACTCCGAAAGGAACATCGGAGAAACATCAGAGTAATTTCGGAGATAAAGAAGAAAAGCCACTACCGAGCGTCAACTAAATTGTGACATTCTACAGTGGCTTATGTATTTTATCGTCCGATCATCTTCGCTACTTCCCTGATATATTCTGGTGTAGTACCGCAGCAGCCCCCTACAATACCAGCGCCTGCATCAATCAGAGCTTTCACATGTCTGGCAAAATCCGGCGCTTTCATGGAATAAACGGCGTTTCCATTATCATCAATGAACGGCATACCGGCATTCGGCTTGGCAATGACCGGAATGGAAACATTTTCTTTAATATTGCGGATAACAGAAACCAGCTGATCAGGACCAACAGAGCAGTTCACGCCCACAGCATCTGCACCTGCAGCCTCCAGAGAAACAGCAGCCTCGATAGCATTTCCACCGCTGAAAATGCTTCCGTCTGCATCTACCGTCATGGTACACATAATCGGCAGCTCGCAAACTGTAGAAGCAGCATCCACAGCTGCCAGAGTCTCTTCAATATTGATCATGGTCTCAGCAACAATCAGATCCACGCCGGAATCCTTCAGAATTCCAATCTGCTCCTGATACATTTCGAAAGCTGCCTCATAGGTCATTTCCCCGGCAGGAGCCATCATTTTACCACTGGTGGTAATATCCGCAGCAACGTAAACCTTATGGTCTGCCGCATCAGCGACTTCTCTTGAATAGGAAACCAGAGTGCGGTTGATCTCCTCCATACGGTCCTGCAGACCATGCATGGTAAGGCTTACACGGTTGCCGCCAAAAGTAGGAGCGTAGATAATATTGCTTCCCGCTTCAATATAAGCTCTCTGAAGATTCTGGATCACATCCTTATGTGCCAGCACCCATTCCTCTGTGCATACACCCTTCGGCATACCGGCAGCCATCAGATTGGAACCTGTAGCGCCGTCCAGAAGAACAATATTCTGTGTCAGTTCCTGAAACTCTTGTTTTGTCATATTGTAATTCCTCCTTAAATTGGCAGAATATTGCATTCAAATGATATTTGCATAACATGCCGCCCATTGTGGTCTGCAACCATCTGGCGAACATTTATCCTGCCGGATACGGTTGATTTCGTCATATTCCTGTCCGCGTCCTGGAAGTTATAACGTTTTCATAAAAAAATTTTATAAATCTTTCGTATTATAACACTATTTAACTTGATTTTCCAGTTGTCAGCGTATAAAATATAAGATATGCTTTTGATGGGGCTGGCTATAAAGTAAGCAGCAGCCCTTAATGACAAAAGAAATAAAAAGGAGCTAAAAGATGAGTAGAAGGAGAAGAAGAAACGACTGGATACCAGGCGCGGTGATCACCATCATCGTCATTATGCTTTCTGTTGTTTTTATGGGACTTCTGGCAATGACCAAGATGGTTCCCACCATTTATATGCTGATCATCGGCATTGTACTTGCGGTGATCGCAGCGATAATCTGGCTGCTGGTATGGCATACCAGATACACAGGCCGCTTTATTGGCGGAACTGTTTTGGCAGTGATCATGATTGCCATTCTGGCATTCGGCGGTTTCTATATTAATAAGACAAGATCCGCCATCAGCAATATTTCCGGTGAGACCACCGAGGTTACACAGATGGCTGTTTACGTAAAGAGCGATGACGCCGCTGATTCTGTAGAGGCAACTGCCGGATATACTTATGGTATTCTTTCCTCACTTGACCGTGAGAACACAGATGGCGCTGTAGCACACCTGAACAGCGAATTCGGCACAGAGGTACAGACGAAAGAGTACGCAGGTCTGACCGAGCTTGCTGACGGAATCCTAAACGGTGAAGTAAATGCCATGCTTCTGAACAGCGGATATCTTAGTGTATACGAGGATATGGACGGATACACAGATTTCAGCACCAAGATAAAAGAGGTTGGAACAGTAGACGTTGAATCCACAATTCAGTCTGCAGAAGAGTCCACCCCTATAGAGCCGATCACCACTGCTAATGGCGGTAAGGTTTACACCATCTATCTCAGTGGTATTGATACCAGAGGTGAGATGACAGCTAAGAGCCGAAGCGATGTAAATATTATTGCCACTGTGAATACAGATACACATGAGATCCTGCTGGTTTCCACACCTCGTGATTACTTTGTACCGCTTTCTATTTCCGGAGGTGCACCGGATAAGCTGACACATGCCGGTATTTATGGAATCGATGTGTGTATGGATACTCTGGGAATGCTGTATGATATTGACATTAATTATTACTTCCGAATTAACTTCGGTGGATTTGTGAAGGTAATCGATGCACTTGGCGGAATTACCGTTAATTCAGATTATGATTTTGATTCCAAGAATATTCTGGGTTATCATTTTAACAAGGGTGAGAATTATGTGAATGGTGAGCAGGCGCTTATCTTTGCAAGAGAGCGTTACGCATTCCAGGAGGGTGACCGCCAGCGTGGTAAGAACCAGATGGAGGTTATCCGTGGTGTTGTGAAGAAGGCACTTTCTCCGGAAATCCTTACCAGCTATTCCTCCATTCTTTCCAGCCTGGATGGATGCTTCGGTACTAACATCACATATGAGGAGATCGCACAGATCCTTCAGCAGCAGCTTACCAACGGCGGCGACTGGACAATCGTTTCCTACAGTGTAAATGGTACCGGTGCTACTGAGAAGCCATATTCCATGAGCCAGAAGGCATATGTTATGGTTCCGGATTATAACACTGTTGATAAGGCTAAGAGCCTTATGGAAAAGGTTCGCAACGGCGAGGTGGTAACGCAGGAGGAGGCTGATGCACCGGTTAGTGGAAGCACAAGCACTGACAGCACCTCCACAGAAGCTGTGACCGAGCCAGGTACAGTAGCATCTGAGACACAGGCTGCGACAGATACCACTGCAGCAGATGGAACTACAACCGAAGGCACAGCTGATACTACTACACAGCAGTAAAGAGAATGAGATTCCTCTGGTGAGAGGAATCTAAATATAGAAAGAAGCAAATCATTATATAACGTGGTTTGCTTCTTTTTTTGATAAATTTATAAACTTTTAAGATGATTTTTATATTACATTGTGATAAAATGTTGATATAGAAGAAGGAAAGGCGGGTGAATCTGAGTTTACATTCTTGGATTTTACAGAAGATGACATCGCACAGCTTAGTATTACACCACTTATGGGTGGCCAGATGAGCCGTAAGGATAAGATTAAAGAAGGAATTCTAATAGCGAAAGAAGCGCATAATGACATGGCGGATAAAGTGATGGCTATGTTGTATACTCTGGCAGATAAATTTCTGGATGGAATAGAGCTTGATGAGATTAAGGAGGCGATGGTTATGACGAGACTGGGACAGATGATAGAGAAAGATGGACGTGAAAAGGAGCGTATAGCCTTAAATACGCTAAATAAAAAATTACTTTCTTCCAATCGCATTGAAGATTGTATAAAAGCTACAGAAGATGAAGAATATCAGAAAAAACTCATGAAAGAATTTGGTATAAAATAAATAAAAACTGGCCGGGACATCACTTACCTGATCGTTCCCGGCCCTAACTATGTTAGAAACATATAGAAACAAATTTGCATAACCCACCACCCAACCGGAAACAATAAAAAAAGATGACCTCCAAGTCGCATTATTTCAGTAATGCGACGGTCATCCAGGCAGTTTTTCTGCTTTCTTTCCCATCGTCGTTTTACATTCTATCGCGAATAACAGGGAAAGTCAACCAATTATAGCGACTATAGACTCTTTTTGTCGAATTATACCATAATTGACTCCGAATTTACATTTTTCCCATTCATTTTTCAAAGAGAATTTTTCGATATAAAATGTTTGCGTGGTCAAATAATTGGTACATAAGAATAAGGAGGCAGTTATGTGCAGAAAAGGTGAAAACATCCGAAAACGCAAGGACGGGCGCTGGGAAGCCCGTTATATCAAATACCGTGATCCGGAGGGAAAAATCCACTACGGTTCCCTCTATGGCAAAACATATGGCGAAGTAAAGGACAAACGCAACAAAAAAATTGCAGAAGTGCCAGGCTATGGACATCTGGTGCGAAATCCTGGCATTTTAAATTACCAGGCTACCTTCGAAACAGCCGCAGAACATTGGAAACAGGACATCCGCTATACCATCAAGGACAGTACTTTTTCCAATTATGAAGCGATCCTGAAGAACCAGCTTCTTCCGGAGCTTGGCAGCACCCAGATACGGAAAATCAGCAATTCTCAGGCAGCTTATTCATAAGAAAAAAGAGCTGGCATTGTCTGCAGGAACCATTCATGTAATTTTAAGCGTACTCCGCAGCATTTTGAACTTTGCAGCAAAGGGAGGCGTCTATACCAGTGAACCAATCCGCTACCCCCATTTGGCTGGCACCAGCCAGAAGGTGCAGATTATGAAGCTTACAAACTATAACCAGCTGGAGAAATTTCTTATTGACAATATCAGTGATTTCCATTTTGGTCTGCTGCTTTGCATGCATACCGGCATCCGTGTAGGCGAACTCAGCGGCCTGCGTTGGGAGGATGTGGATTTCACCCAGCACAAAATCCGCATACAGCGTACTGTGATCCGCATCAAAAATCTGGATCAGACCGCCAATCCGGACACTGGAAAAATCCCAAAAACCATTCTGTATATCGGTCCGCCGAAGACAGAACATTCCAACAGGGAAATTCCATTGCCAGACAAGCTGCTGTTTTATGCGAAACGTTTTCGTAAAGATGGCTCCGCATATATTTTGTCTGGAACTGCCAGATGCATGGAGCCGCGGGTAATCCAGCGCAGATATGCAGCACTGCTAAAAACCTGTGGAATTCCCCCCATTAAAATCCATGCTCTCCGGCATCAGTTCTCCTGTCGCTGGGTGGAACATGGCTTCGATACCAAGTCCCTGTCCGAAATACTTGGACATACTTCCGTGCGAACTACACTGGATCTGTATGTGCATATCCAGGCGGAAACGAAGCGACAGTATATGAATCAGATGATGGAGCAGGCAATATAACAGAATGAACAATTTCAGAAAAGGCAGTTATGCCAGAGAACTCTCTTTTGAGAGGTCTCTGGTGTGACTGTCTTTTTTTGCTGCCTGGAAAGGGTAACCGGATGCAGAAAAATCTCAATTTCAAAAATAAGGGGTCTTTATTCGTGGTCGATAGTCCAAATTGTACTGATTTTTTGTGCGTTTGCAGTGCAAATACGCATTACTGAAATATTACGAAAGAAACCAGCAGAAATCACAGACAAAATTTATGAAAACAGGATACAGCATCCGAACCTGGCGCATGCGCCTGGTTTGTCCGGAGCCTATATGGCTGGACAGAACAGAAGAATATTTTCAGAACGTGGTGGAGTTTTACTACCACCTTCTGAGACAGCATGAAGAATTGTGGAACAGCAGCCTCTTCGACATCCAGCGCAGCCTGGAGCTCCTGACCCTGACCGGTCGGGACGGCAGACAGCCCACCAACCCCTTACCAATGGGGAAAGTACCTGTCTACCTGAGACGCGCAGCCATCAACAAAGCATCTGCCACAGTAAAAAGCACCCAGGAGCTTCAATCCGGATTCCCTGAGAAGCTGGAAGCCAAGGTTACTTTTTTCAAAGGAATGTATTCCGACCTCACCGACAGATCCATTTGCCTGAAGCTGTGGAACGGTGAGAAATGGATCTGGACAGACTGCAATCTGAAAGGACGTCCCTTTCCCCAAGATGGTCAGCTGATGTCGCCCACCCTGGTAAAGGAGGGCAGGCGCTACCTGCTGAATATCCCGGTGAAACAGGAGAACAGCGACGCCCGCACTGCCAAAGAACGAATGGCAGAAGGCACGAACCTGTGCAGTGTCCGCTTTACAAACACAGACACCTTCGCAGTGTGCTGCATTCTGGATGAGCAGGGAAAACAGCTGGCTGTACATACCTGCCGGGGCGGAGATGCGTATCGCCACCGCTGCAAGCTGCTGGAGACCAGAATACAGAAATCCAGACCAAACACAGTGGGAGACAATAGTCCCCAGCCCAACCGGAAGTACTACATGCACCTGAAGAACCTGTCCGAGCACTACGCCCACCAGGTCAGCCGTGAAATCCTGAATTTCTGCAAAGAGAATCAGGTAGGAATCATTGTCCTCCCCGATTACGACCAGAACTTCACCCGGATGGCAATGGTAAAAAGCGGCAATTTTTCCCCGCTTCACTTAAGCAGCAAGATCCGGACCAACCTGCAGTACAAAGCCTGGGCAGAAGGAATTCTGGTACTGGAAACCAGAACAGACGGACTGAAGGACAAATGTGCCATCTGCGGCGGCAAGGTTCGCCGGAAGGGAAATGAATTCCTCTGTGAAAATGGTCATCAGGGAAACCGCTTCCTGAATGATGCCAGAAATCTTGGCAGGAAATGCCAGGACAGTTTTTTTCGCAGAAGTAGAACAAAATAATTATTGACAACAAAGAGAAAAATGATAATAAGCAGCGTTACGAACGCTCTTATCTATAAAACCGGGTAACCGGGCAAAGAGGCTGCGCCAGTGACGCAGGCTTTTCGGCAGACCACCGCCGGTGCGGGTCATTTTCCAAATGAAAGATGAGTCACAGAAGAACTAAAGGAAACTTTGGGGTGTGGTCAAAGTTATGAAAAAAGGTTTTGCTTCGGTACATCGAAAAGCAAAACGAAAAGGTATTGAAGGGAAAAGAAAGATATTTATGTACAGAAAAGATTCCGAAAAGTGGTTAAAACATCTTGATTTCATCGCACTGGATATGATTTGTCTTCAGCTGGCATTTATGTTTGCATATGCCATACGTGGCTATGGAATGAATGTATATGGTGATGTTTTATATCGAAATATGGCTATTTTCCTTGGATTGGCAGATATGGTAGTGATTTTTATGGCTGGAACCATGAAAAGTGTGTTGAAAAGAGGTCATTACAAAGAGTTTGTATCAACGTTAAATCAGGCTGTTATAGTGGGCGCACTTGCAATTGCGTATCTCTTTATGATTCAGGAGGGGCAGAGTTTTTCTCGAATGATTCTGATCACTACTGTAATCATATATCTGTTTTTGACCTATATCGTAAGAGAATTATGGAAGAGCTTTTTACATAAAAAAATGGAAAACGGCGGCGACCGTAAACTGCTTATTGTTACTTCAAAAGAAGAAGCAGATAAAGTAGTAAAAAATATGCAGGAAAATAATTATGCAAGATTCTCTCTTGCTGGAGTAGTTGTGATTGATGCTGACTGGTCAGGAAAGAAAATCTGTGGTGTGCCAGTGGTGGCAAATGTAGAAGAACTTCCTATGTATGTATGTCAGGAATGGATCGATGAAGTGCTGGTTGTCATTTCTGAGCAGCTTTCTTATCCGGAAGAGTTGATTGATAATTTAACAGAGACCGGTGTGACCGTTCATTTAAATCTTGCCAAGATAACCAATAAGACTGGAAAAAGACAGTTTGTAGAAAAAGTGGGAGGCTATACCGTTTTGACTACAAGCCTTAATTATGCATCTGCCGGACAGCTGATGTTAAAAAGGTTGATGGATATCTGCGGCGGATTAGTGGGATGTATCGCAACCGGTATTATTTGTCTTTTCGTGGGCCCGGCTATTTACATTGCTTCTCCTGGTCCGATTTTCTTCTCACAGGAACGTGTGGGAAAGAACGGAAAGAAATTTAAAATGTATAAATTCCGTAGCATGTATCTTGATGCCGAAGAAAGAAAAGCAGAGCTTATGAAACAGAACAAGCTTGGCGATGAAAAAATGTTTAAGATGGACTTTGACCCGCGAGTTATCGGAAATAAAGTACTACCAGATGGAACACATAAAACTGGAGTTGGTGATTTTATTAGAAGAACTAGTCTGGATGAGTTTCCGCAGTTTTTTAATGTGTTAAAAGGTGACATGTCAATTGTGGGAACTAGACCACCGCTTATTTCGGAAACGAATCTGTATGAGCCGAGGCATAAGGTGAGACTGGCAATAAAGCCAGGAATAACTGGAATGTGGCAGGTTAGTGGACGGAGTGATATTACGGACTTTGAGGAAGTTGTGCGGTTGGATAAAGAATATATTGAGAATTGGGATATTGGGTTGGATTTGAGAATCCTTTTGAAGACAGTGATGGTTGTGTTGAAGAAAGATGGGGCTATGTAAGTTGTATTTCAGTGCGATGTGAGTACGAGGTGCAAAAAGACAAGACTAACTAATGTTATTTTATAAAAACACGGAGGCAGAGTTATAAGTGCAAGTTGTATTAATGGCAGGTGGCCGGGGAACACGAATCTCTGAATTTTTTCCAGACATACCCAAACCATTAATTCCTATTGCAGGAGTTCCAGTATTGGAGAGAGAAATTGTTTCTCTACGCAATCAGGGATTTACAGAGATTATTTTAACAATTGGGTATATGGCAGACAAGATAAAAGACTACTTTGAAGATGGTTCTAAGTGGGGAGTGAATATTTCCTATTTTGTGGAAGAAAAACCTCTTGGAAATGCAGGTGCACTCTTTTTTCTGAATTTAAAAGAAGACTTTTTACTTCTTAATGCGGATGCTGTATTTGATGTGGATTTTAATAGAATGGTAGGTTTTCATAAAGAAAAAGGTGGTTTAGTAACTTTATTTACTCATCCAAATTCTCATCCATACGATAGTGGATTGATAATTGCCAGGGAAGATGGTGAAGTAGAAAAGTGGTTAGCAAAAGAAGACGAAAGACCAGAATTTTATAAGAACAGAGTAAATGCTGGTCTTCATATTATCTCGCCTAAAGTACTTGAATTAAGCAGCTTTAATAAGGATGAGATTGAAAAGGGAAAGAAAATAGATCTTGATCGTGATATTTTAAAACCTCTTTGTTCAACGGGAAAAATGTTTTGCTACGATTCCCCAGAATATGTAAAAGATATGGGTACGCCAGAACGTTTCAAATCAGTTGAGGAAGACTATGAGATGGGAATAGTGCAGGAAAAGAACCTTTCTAATAAGCAAAAAGCAATTTTCCTCGATCGTGATGGAACTATTAATAAATATGTAGGATTTTTACGAAAAATAAATGAAATGGAGCTTCTTCCGGGGGTGCCAGAAGCAATAAAAGAAATAAATAAATCGGGCTATCTTGCTATTGTAGTAACTAATCAACCAGTGATAGCAAGAGGAGAAGTGTCTTTTTCGGAATTAGAGAATATTCATAATAAAATGGAAACTCTTCTAGGAAAGGAAGGAGCCTATATAGACGGTATTTATTTCTGCCCGCATCATCCTCATAAAGGATATGAGGGAGAAGTGGTTGAATTAAAAATAGATTGCAATTGTCGTAAACCCAAACCAGGGTTATTACTTAAGGCAGCAGAGGATTTTAATATTGATTTGGAAAAATCTTATATGATTGGAGATTCAGACTCTGACATTCAGGCTGGAGAAGCTGCTGGATGTAAGAGCATTAAGATTAAAGAAGGTGGTCTGTTAGAGACTGTGAAGGGAGTACTACATGATTATAACTAAGACACCATTCCGTATGTCATTTTTTGGCGGTGGTACAGATATGGAAGATTATTTCAAAGAAAATGGAGGAGCAGTTCTCTCTACAACATTTGATAAATATTGTTATGTAAATGTAAGACATCTTCCAAGATTCTTTAATTATTCCACAGAACTTTCATATTCAAAAACAGAGAGAGTTACGGATGTAAATGATATTCAACATCCAGCTATTCGAGAAGCGATGAAAATGCTTGATATGCAAGAAATCAGACTTACATATGAAGCTGATCTTCCTGCGCGATCGGGACTTGGAACAAGTTCTTCGTTTGCTGTAGGTATGCTTAATGCATTTTATGCACTCAAAGGAAAGTATGCAGATAAGAAAAAATTAGCTGATGAAGCTATCTATTTAGAGCGAGTTCTCTGTAATGAGGCTGGAGGCTGGCAAGATCAGATTGCCGCATCGTTTGGTGGATTTAATCGTATTAATTTCAATGCTGATGGATATGAAGTACTTCCAGTAATTATTTCACCGGAAAGAAAAAGAAAGTTAAACGATAATTTAATGATGTTTTTTACTGGTTTTACACGTTTTTCTTCTGAGGTTCAGAAGACTAATAATGTTAGTGGTTCAGAAGCAAAACGAGCACAATTAAAAAAAATGTATGAATTAGTTGATGAGGCTGAATCTGTTCTTACTGATAAAAATAAGAATCTGGATGACTTTGGAAAATTACTTGATACAACATGGAGATTAAAAAAAGGCACTGGAAGTGCAATTAGTACAGGAAGTATTGATGAATTATATGAGAAAGGTATTGCTACTGGAGCCCTTGGTGGAAAACTTTTAGGTGCTGGTGGAGGTGGATTCCTTTTATTTTATGTACAGCCAGAAAAACAAGCGGCCGTAAGAAAAGTGATGGAGAATTTAATGTATATTCCATTTAAGTTTGAAGATGGTGGTACAAGGGTTATTCATTATAGTCCGGAAGAATATGAAGATATAAGGAATGAGAAATAATGCTAAATAGTAAGATTCAAGGACATCTAGATTTACTGATATCTAGATATCCACAATTAGAGGTATGCAAATCAGACATTGAAAAGGCATATCTGATTTTAGAAGAATGTTATCAAAATGATCATAAGCTATTAATTGCGGGAAACGGTGGTTCAGCAGCAGATTCAGAACATATTGCTGGTGAACTAATGAAGCGATTTAAGATTTTGCGTCCAGTGCCAGTAGAATTTGCGAATAAACTTAAAGCAATTGATCAGACTAGGGGAGAAAACTTAGCAAAAAATCTTGAAAGGGGATTAATGGCAATTCCACTTGTTGCGCATGAAGCACTTACCACTGCCTATATTAATGATGTAGATGGTCTTGGCGTATTTGCACAGCAGTTATACGGATTTGGTCGTCCGGGAGATGTATTTTTAGGAATTTCTACATCAGGAAATAGCAAAAATGTGATGAGCGCAACTGTTGTGGCACGAGCACTTGGATTAAAGGTAATTGGTCTTACAGGAGCTAAAGGAGGAGAACTTGCAGATGTTGCAGATGTTGCAATTAAAGTTCCAGAAGATGAAACGTATATGATTCAAGAACTACATTTGCCAGTTTATCATTGCCTTTGCTTGATGCTAGAAGATAAATTTTTTGGAGAATAGATGAATATGAATAAGCAACCGCTATTAAATACATATGTTAATAACGTTGATATGGATGAGGTATTATCTGCCATTGATGAAATGATTTCTTTGGGCAAGAAGAGTTATGTAGTAGCAATCAATGTTGATGTTGTTATGAAAATTGAAGAAGATCAATATCTGAAGAAAATTACAGATAATGCAGATATGGTACTTGTTGATGGAAAGCCACTTGTATGGATTGCCAAATGGCATAAACATCCTGTAAAAGCTAAGATTTCAGGATCTGATTTGGTTCCCTTGTTATGTGCCAGAGCAGCTGAGAAAAAATATTCAATATTCATTATTGGTGGAAAGGACGGAATTGCTGAAAAAGCTAGAGCAAAACTTGAAAGTGAACTGCCTGGCATTCGGATCGTTGGTACATATGCACCTCCATTTGGGTTTGAAAACGATGAAAGAGAATTGTCTAAAATAAATAATATGATTTCTGATGTACATCCGGATTTATTGATAGCTTGTTTCGGCTGTCCTAAACAGGAAAAATGGATTTATGAAAATTATGAAAAATATGATGCGAAAGTATCTATTTGTGCTGGTGCTACGGTAGATTTTCTAGCTGGAAATGTAAATCGTGCTCCGAAGTGGATGAGTGAGTATGGGTTGGAGTGGTTCTATAGATTTCTGCAGGAACCTAATCGAATGTTTAAAAGGTATTTTGTGGATGATATAAAAATTATAAAGTTGATAAGAAAGTACAAGTGAGTATAAATGGAAAATATAAAAGTTTCTGTAATAATACCTGCGTATAATACACAAGATTATATAGATGAAATGTTAGAATGTGTAGTAAAACAAACTTATAAAAATTTGGAAATTATTATAATTAATGATGGCTCTAAAGATGATACTCTTAATCATATTGAAAAGTATGCGGAAAGGGATAGCCGAATTAGGTATTACGATGTACCAAACGGTGGTGTATCTAATGCGAGAAATATAGGAATTAAGAATTGTACCGGTGAAAAAATATTTTTCTGGGATTCTGATGATGTTGTAGAGTTAGATGCTATAGAAAAATGTATTGATTTTGCTAGTAAAAAAGGAGTATCTGCTGTTTTATATGGTTATTCTGATCGAATTGATGGTGTGAATACAGAACAACATAAGTCATATTTAAAAGAAAAATATATTGCTGATAGAGAAAAAGAAGAATTGCTTTCACATTTTGTTGGACATTCCTTTGAAGATATCAATGCTTGGATTTGTAAAAAAAGAGGAATTAGAGAAGGTAAAGAACATACAGCTTTGTGGCGAATAATGTTAAATACAAACACTGTAAAAAATAGTAATCTGAAATTTGAAACAAATTTGTCACTCGGAGAAGACACTATTTTTATGGTTTCTTATTTGTTAGTTGAGAAAAGCGTGGGGTATTTAGATGAATGTTTATATCATTTAACCTGTCGAGAAACAGGGGCGAATATGACTAGTAATAGGAATGTTGAGCTTATGATGAATAATAAGATGAAATTGATGGACGCAAGATTGGTTTTGGATAAAAAAGCAAAGGCAATAGGTATTAGTTTGCATGAGTTGTGGGAAGGAACTGTAGTTCTTTCATATATCCAGTTATTAGTAAAATTTGCAAGCTCAGATGTAAAAAAAGGATATAAAAAGTTAAAAATATATACGGATAATAAAAATGTGAAAAAAATAATTAGAAGTTATAATCCTCCTGTTGCAATTAAGTCCATTCCTTTTATTTTGGTTAAATTAAAATTAGATTTGTTTATGTATCTGCTAATAAAAAAATTTCCACATAAATTGCTTGATAAGCTTATGAGAGGTATTTGACATGCTTTTAAAAAATCAGAATCTCTTATTTTTTACAAGAACAATGAGATTAGGAGGAACTGAAAATGTGGTTCTTCAATTATGTGAAATTTTCAAACAAAATGTAAATAAGATTGTCGTATGTTCATGTGGGGGAGTTAATGTTGAAACAATAGAAAAGATGGGCATCAAACATTATTTAATTCCTGATATTGAGAATAAAAACCCGAAAGTTATTTTGTCAGTTGTACGAATTTTGGAACATATTGTAAAGGAAGAGAATATAACAGTAATTCACACGCATCATCGCATGGCTGCTTTTTATGTTTCGTTGCTTAAATTGTATAAAAAAAGTTATTTTATTAACACAAGTCATAATACGTTTAACTCAAGAATAAGATTAACATTTTTGGTGTATCAAAATGCTAATTTAATAGCTTGTGGAGAGATGGTTAAAAAAAATCTTGTAGACATTTTTGGTATTGAAGATAAAAAGGTGACTGTAATTCATAATGCCGTAAAACCTTTTGAGGGTACAGTGTCAATTGATAAAAAGTTAGATGGATATAAAAAACAAGGCAAATTTCTTGTGGGAAATGTAGGAAGATTGTCTAAACAAAAAGGAATGGAATATTTTATAGAAGCTATTCCAATGATTATTAAAGTAATTCCAAATGTAATGTTTTTTATTGTAGGAGAAGGCGAGGAGGAAGAGAAACTGAAGAAACTTGCAATAAGTAATCATATTGAAGAATATTTGGATTTTTTGGGATACAGAAATGATATTCAAAATGTAATGTCACAATTTGATATTATTGTGCTTAGTTCTCTATGGGAAGGGTTACCGTTGACTCCTATTGAAGCATTTTCTGTTGGCAAAACGGTAGTAGCTACAGCCGTAGATGGAACTGTTGAAATTGTAAGAGATGGAATTGATGGATATTTAGTAGAACCGAAAAATTCTGTAGCAATATCTGAAAAAGTTATTGATCTTTATTTTGATGAAACTAAAAAAAGAAAATTTGAAAAGGCGGCACTTGAAAGGTATAAAAGTGAATTTTCATTTGATTCTTTGAAAGAAAAATATTTAAATTATTATATGGAGTTGAAATAATGTCAGAAGGAAGAACGCATAATAAAAGTCTTGGGAATAATATGTCGAAGCCAAGAAAGGCCTTATATTATACAGTGGTTTTATTCATTAATACTGTTTGGAATAAATTACCGAGTAGGCATTTGCGAAAATGGGCTTACAAACTTATGGGAGCAAAAATTGGAAAAAATACTTTTCCATGCAGAAGAGTAGAAGTTTTGTTTCCAAGAGGGTTAAAAATTGGAAATGGAGTTGGAATCGGTTGGTTTGCTGAGTTAGATGCGAGAGGTGGAATTACAATAAATGATAATACTAACATATCAAGTCATGTGAAATTAATAACAGGTAGTCATGATATAGATGATCCATATTTCACTGCTGATTTTCGTCCTATAATAGTTGGTCATCATGTATGGATTGGAACAGGAGCAATAATTCTTCAAGGTGTGACAATTGGGGATGGTTCAGTAGTTGCAGCAGGCGCTGTTGTTACAAAAGATATTCCTCCATATGAAATATGGGGAGGTGTGCCGGCAAAGTTTATTAGAAAGAGAACGATGGATTTGAGGTATGAAAGTGGTGGCGCACCTTTATTTCATTAAGTATGTTTATTTAAATATAGGGGAGAGTGCTGCTTTATGATATCAATAATAATTCCGGTATATAATGTAGAAAAATATTTAAGAGAATGCCTAGACAGTGTATTAAGACAAACATATAGAGATTTTGAGGTATGGCTTATAGATGATGGTTCAACGGATAATAGTTGTGAAATCTGTGATGAATATGTTGATAAGTATGGAAATTTCCATGTAATTCATAAAACTAATGCTGGATTAGGAATGGCACGTAATACAGGAATCGAAAATGCTAATGGTGAATATATTACATTTTTGGATTCGGATGATTATTGGGAAAAGGACATGCTGGAAACTCTTATAAGAGTAATGCAAGAGAAAAAAGTTGATATTTGCAAAAGTGGTTTTCGAAGAGTAAATAATTCTCATGAAAAAATCATGGAAATAACATATGAAAATGAACTTTATATTGGAGAACAAGCGCGACTAGGATTGTTGCCAAGAATGATAGGGTCTTGTCCAGAATATTCTGATAGTATAGAAATGGCAGTGTGTGCTTGTTTATATAAAGCTAAAATAATAAAAGAAAATAATGTTCGTTTTCCATCGGAACGTAATCTGATATCAGAAGATTTAATTTTTAATATTGAAGTTATGCAATTTGCTAATGGAGCCATTACTTTACAATATGTAGGGTATTGCTATAGGGTAAACCAGGGATCGTTGACGACACAGTTCAGAAGTGACCGATTTGTTGCTTGCAAAAAGCTGTATAAATATGTAAAAACAAGACTTGATGAACTTGGATATGCTGAGGATGCACATTTAAGATTAGATAGATCCTTTTTTGTATATTTACGAATGTGTATATCTCAAGAAAAGAAAAGTGTGTCAGGTCATATAAGAAAAAATAGAAAAAATAATATAAAAGAAATATGTATTGATGAGCTTGTGAAAAAATGCATTGCAAATTATCCATTACATTGTCTTGGGATTAAGCAGCGATTTTTTATTTTTCTAATAGAATTAAAAATGTCAACTGTATTGGATGTGTTGAATGAGTTGGGGATAATTTAGTGAAAGTGATAAAAGAAATTGTAAAAAAATTATTTTTGGATATCGTGCAAATTCGGAAGAATATTCTAAATACCTTAGAAAAATTGGCGTAAGAATTGGAGAAGGTATAAGTTTTATAGATCCTAGAACTACACATATAGATGAGACTAGACCCTGGATGATTCAAATTGGTACAGCAGTATGTATTACTGGAGGGGTGACTATTTTATCACATGATTATGGTTGGTCGGTAACAAAGGCAGTTTATGGCGATGTAATTGGATCATGTGGGAAAGTTAAAATAGGAAATAATGTATATATAGGAATGCATTCAACAATTTTGCCAGGAACTACAATAGGGAATAATGTAATAATTGGGGCTAATTCTGTTGTAAAGGGAGATATTCCAGATAATTGTGTAATTGCGGGAGTTCCGGCAAAAGTTATTAGGAGTATAGAAGAATATCACCAAAGAAGAAAAGCTGTAGAACTTTCAGAAGCTATTGAAATGGCTACAGAGTATTACGAAGTTTATGGGAAAATTCCACCAAAAGAGGTTTTTAGAGAACATTTTTGGTTATTTGAAAATGAGGAAGATAATCTTGCTATGGAATATAGAGATGTAAATAATTTAGTGTGGGGTACTGGGGATAAAACACATGAAGCTTTTAAACTCAATATACCTTCGTATAAAGGATACCAACAATTTATAAACGAAATATTTGATGGGGATAATAACAAAATGAGATAAGCAAGAGCCTTTTTGACTTTGATATTGAAATAATTGAGAGCATATGATTCATTATAGTGGTATGTTTATTAGAAATATAGCATAGCATGTAGTATAGTTTGTTGATTATTTGATTTAATTATTGGATTAGAAAAGAATGATAATTATCAGAGAGGAAGTGAAATTGTATAATGAAGATGAAGGTAGTAAATTTGGATTTACTGCTACTAATGCTTACTATTGAAGAGTGGCCAACATGGAATCACCAAATATATATATTAATCAAGTATGCAATTTTGTTTTATTTGCTTTATAAATATAGTTTTTCATTTATAAAAATATTAAAGAAAAATTCTTATATTATAGTTCCAACGATTTTGCTAATAATATTTGGAATATTATCAACTATTTCAACAATGAAGTATACAAATAATTGGAATTGGGGTGTATCTGCTCTAATGAATGCAATAAATTATTTAGTTTATTTTGTTGTTTTATATTCGATAGCTCAAAAGTGTGAGATGAGAATTATATATAAGGTAATATTATATGTACTAATAATTACTTTAGTGTTTAATGACTCTTTAATGTTGGTTATACCATATAATTATAAGGATTCATCTGAACAATATCTAATAGGTAATAAATTTACTGTTTCATATTGTCACTGTCTGGCATTAGTAATAGCAAAAGCATATTCACATTTATATATTGGAATAAATAAAAAATTTTTTAAAAAATTACCCGTGGCTTTAGGAATATTGTCGATTATCATATGTACAGTAATACATTGTTCAACTGGAATAATTATATCATTTATTGCGTTTGGACTTGTTAATACACCGCAAAAAATTAAAATGGTTGTTTGTAATAGAATATGTTTATCAATTTTATTAATTGTTGAAAATGTTGTAATTTTTGGAAGCTCACAATTGTTTAGTAATCCGATTATTCAATCTTTTTTTGTAAATGTTTTAGGAAAATCAGGTGATTTAACTGGAAGATTTAAAATATATGCTGTATTAGATGGTGTAATTGGGAAAAAACCAATGTTAGGATACGGATATAATACAGTTACCGATATTGTTACAGGTCTAGTTGGCTATGGAAACGCACAAAATGGATTCAAGCAGTTATTAATACAGTTTGGTATTATAGGAACACTATTTTTTTTGATATCACTTTATTTTTTTATAGGTAAAGAAAAAGGAACGAATGATGATATCTTAGAACTATATATTATATTATATGCGTTGATAGTTGCTTCGATGGTTGAAATAACATTAGCCTCTTTATTTGTCTTCGCAGTATCAATTGTAGGTGCAGCTCATATATATTATGAAAATAGAAAGGGAAAGACTAATGGATGAAGTTACTTTTATAATAAAAACATTTGAGAGACCTTATTGTGTAAAAAGGTTAGTAAAATCTATTTTTCAAAAATATCCTGATGCGAAAATTTTAATTGCTGATGATAGCGCTCAAACTTGTAAAGAATATTTTAAGAATAAGTATCCGAATAAAGATATAACTGTGTATGAGCTTGAAGAAGATCAAGGGCTATCTTTTGGACGTAATTATTTGGTAGATAGAGTGAATACAGATTATTTTGTATTATTAGATGATGATTTTGTGTTTGATTCAAAAACCGATATCGAAAAAGGGTTATCTATTTTTAAAGAAAAAAATCTTGATATTTTAGGCGGGTATATAAGAAATTATGTGATGAGAGATGGAATCGTAAGTTTAATAAAATTGACTATTCAAAATATAATTAAATATAATAAGCCGGCTAATTATTTAGGAAAATTTAAATATTCCGAGAATGATAAAATACTATATATTGAACGTATTAAAAATCAATTTCCAAATTATATTGAAACAGATATTGTTTTAAATTTTTTTATAGCCAAAACTGAAGTTATACGAAATTATAATCGTTGGGACGATGAATTAAAACTTCAAGAACATACAGCTTTCTTTTATAAAGCGAAAAAAAATGGTTTAAGGGTAGGGTTTAGTAATGTATTTTCAGTTCAACATAAACCTATGAGGGTAAATCAATATGGTGAATATAGAAATAGAGATTATACACAAGTTTTTATGCGAAAATATGATATTTATAAAATTATTTCAAAATATGATGATGGGAGTATTGTGATAACTGAGAATGAAAACTGTTAATGGAAATAAATTAAAAGTTAACGCATTTTTAAATGTAATAAGACAATTAGTATCCGTGATATTTCCGTTGATTACTTTTCCTTATGTTTCGAGGACATTGGGAGTAGAATGTTATGGAAAAGTGAACTATACGGCTTCTATTATAGGATATATTTCATTAATAGCAGGTTTGGGAATATCTAATTATGCTGTAAGAGAAGGGAGTAGATTAAGAGAAGATTATAATAAGTTTGTTGGATTTGTAAAAGAGATTTTTACTCTTAATTTTTTAGCACTTATGGTGTCATATATTTTTTTATTTATAATAATTTTATTTTATGGTAATAATGAGACATATAGATCTTTGCTGCTTATTCAGGGAATAGGAGTATTATTTAGTGTTATAGGATGTGAATGGTTAAACATTATATATGAAGACTATTTCTTTATAACCGTTCGATATATTGCTTTTCAAACATTATCTGTTATATTAATTTTGCTTTTGGTAAAATCTCCAGATGATTTGTTATTATATGCGGTTATTGGACAAATCGGAGGAGTTTTTGCAAATGTTTCTAACATTATTCATTTTTATAAGCGCTGGGATGTGAAATTAGGTTTTTCATTTAATTGGCATATATTTTCGCACTTGAAATATGTTCTAATATTATTTGGAAATGCAGTTTCGATGTTGATATATGTAAATTCTGATGTGACACTAATAGGGATTTTTCGTGGCGATAATGAAGTCGGCTTATATAGTGTGGCAGTAAAAATTTATACTATAGTAAAACAGTTGCTGAATGCGATGATGGTTGTGGGTGTTCCACAGATGTCTAGATGGACAGGAAAGAAAAGAAAAAAAGAGGTTGATAGACAGCTTGATGATATTTTAAGTACTTTATTAGTTTTTTTAATTCCATCAATTGTCGGTTTATTTTGCTTAAGTAAACAAGTGATAGGAGTAATGGCTGGAAACGATTATAGTACATCTGTCGACATATTGAAAGTATTATCTATTACTCTTCTTTTTTCTACGGGTGTTTGTTTTTATTCTAACTTAGTTTTAATACCCAATAATATGGAAAAGTATATTTTAAAAGCCACAGGTATAAGCGCTATATTTAATATTGTACTTAATGCAATTTTTATTCCAATGTTTGGTATGATAGCAGCTGCGTACACGACATTACTATCTGAAGCTTTTTCTGTTATTTATATGGTTGTGATATCACGAAAAAAATATTTTCCTAAAGTGTCAAGAATATTTTTTTACTGTCTTATTTCGGGTGCTATGATCTATATTTGCTGTTTTATTGTGAAATTTTTAATGAATGGTCTTATTCAAACTATAATTTATTCATTAGTATTATCGGCAATTTGTTGGTTTGTTTATTGGTGGCTATTAATTAGGTGTAATAAAATAAATTTGAATTAGTTATATGGTTCGCTTGAATAAAATTATTGTTTTATGTACAGTGAAAGGATGGTACTAAAAGATATGGGGTTATATGAACTAAAAATGTACTTAAAAAGATTCTATCCGATAAAGAAAGTGGTAGAATTTAGAAAAGAGAAACAATTTAAAACTCAAAATAATATTTTAAATAAGTCGGGAACAGAAATTTTTTTTGAAATTAATGAAATTTTAAATGCGAGTCCGAATAAAATTTTCGTTGATTTTGGTACACTGTTAGGTGCAGTCAGAGAAAATGATTTATTATCATGGGATTCTGATATAGATTATGGCGTTGTAATTGATGATGTTTTTTCATGGGATAATTTTGAAGAGTTTATGTTTGTTCATAATATGAAAAAGATAAAAGAATTTCAATTTGATGGCAGAATAACGGAACAAACATATAGGTATAAAGATATAACAATAGATTTTTTTGCTCATTTTAATAATGAGATAGAAGGAAATGTTTTCTTTTATTATCGAAAAGAAAATTATATTTATCATAATAATGCAGAATACCATGCGGTCTTGATAAAAACACCTGTAATTAATGAAATTACATATGGAAATGTAAGAAATGAAGTTGTGAATATTCCACTCAATTTTGAAGTATATCTTGAGAGTGTATATACTAAAAATTGGAGAATACCTGATCCCAATTGGAATGGCAATAATGCAAGTTACAATAATAGAATTGAATTTCCTGGAAAAGGTAGGATAACTTATTTTGAATGAAAGGATTAACTCCCCTGCTGTGCTAAGGAGAATGGAGTAGGCGGAAGTGGTGAGTATAACAAAATAAAACCTTCTGTGATAAGTTACGAATGGCGTTGCGAGTCAAATTTTAAATTAAAGGGGCAGTCCAAGTGGACAATAAAAGTTTATCACAGACTTGCTAGAAATGCCAGTACCATATCGTATTCATTCTCAAATATCGGAAGAAAATACTATATGGAAGATGAATATATGAGAAATAATATTAATCTTATGCGAGTATAAAAACGTAGAAATAATTGCGGGAGCTATATGTATCGATTTTGTGCATTTAAGCGTAGCAATTTCACCGAAACTTAGAGTATCAGATTTTATGGGATATCTGAAAAAGAAAAGTACATTAATGTTTTATGACAAGAATCCCGTATTGTAAAGTAAATGGGATAAAGCCTTTGGGGATAGAGGATATTATGTTGAAACAATCGGCAATATAACAGATGCGACAATTCAGAAATATGTATGAGCAAGCAGTAACAATGGTCATTTGGAGGGCCAAGGATAAACATTCAATTGAACTGTTGGTTGTTAACTTAGGAGATTATTTGATTAGATAATGAAAAGGGAACTTGAGAAAGGAGACCAGCTATGAAAAGTCAAGTATAAATTAGCCAGAAATTTATTTTTCTGTTTCGGGTGAAAAAAAGGTAACTTTAATAGAGCTCCCTTAGGGTGCTTTTTCAAAATCTATCGATATTGGTATACAGACCTCTTATTCGAGGTTAAATTCTACGTTGTCAGTGAGCATCTTCCAGATGACTCTGACAAGTTTGCCGGCACAGTGCCCAAGTGCATTGTAATGCGAACGTCCCTCTGCTTTCTTAGAATCATAGTAATCTTTGAAAGTTGAGTTGTTTTTAACGACGTTGTGGGCAGCGTTCATGAGTGCGTAACGTAGTACTCTTGAGCCACGCTTTGACATCCGTGTTTTTTAGCTTGAAAGTTCCCAGACTGATGAACTGACGGATCCAGACCGGCAAATGCAAGTAACTTCTTTGGTTCAGAGAAACGGTGTATATCACCGATTTCACCAAGGATTAATCCACCATTCACGAAACCAATACCGGGAATGGTCATAATTACAGAGTGCAGGCAGGTGACAAGATTTGCCATTTCAAGCTCTGTGTGAAACAATTGGCTATCCAGTAACTCAATCTGTTCAATGGTGTGAGTTATCTGAATAGATAAAGAACTGTCATTGACACCGACAGACTTCTGTGCGAGAACTCTTAATTCTCTGGCTTTCTCCTTACCGAAATGGCCGTGGGAAGCAACTTCGAGAAGGTGAGCAAGATGGGTCATATGCATAGAAGCAATTGTATTAGGTGTTGGAGCCTCCTTAAGGAGGGCGTAGACAGAATGCTGATGCAGGCCAGATTTGAAGAAATACTGTAGTTCAGGGAAAACCTGATCCACATAAGAAGTCAGCTGTATTTTTAAACGGGTACGCTGCTTCACCAGTTTCTGGCGGAATCTGCCGAGTTCTTTGAGCTCAAGATAATCCAGATCCTCTAAGGTCAAAAACTGAAGAGAATCCTGCATCATAAAGGTTTTAGCAATAACAAACGTGTCGACTTTATCAGTCTTCGTCTTGCGTACATTATTTTTACGCATAGAAGAAGTCTGAATCGGGTTTAGAACACACACTTTAAAGTCCTTGCTGATAAGAAAACGAACAAGGTTGTCACCGTAGTGTGCCGTTGACTCAAGACCTATGATGATGCTGTTCTGGTCAAGTGGTGCCAGTTTAGAAAGCAGCAGATAGAAGCCATCATAGTCATTTGTGAATTTGAACGGCTCAATGAGTATCTCGCCGTCGGAAGAAATCGCAGCGGCGAAATGGTTAAGTTTGGCAATATCAATGCCGACGTAAATCATGAGGTTGTACCTCCCTTTCATAAAGTCTGATACCGTGGTATCCACCAACAATTATCATCGTAGACTTGATTGAAATAAGTACTCAGAGCAAACACTCTGGCAACATCCAGCTAATAAACAATTCAGATAAAAGAGATGGCAATACACTCCTGTTGAGTAGTCAGAGCTACAAAAACGAAATCAAAAGTCACAGTATATGAATGTATTAAACCACGAAACAAAAAAAGAAAGTATGTTGTTTTTGCTTCTAATAACATCATACAAGAAGAGGTATGAAAGCTTATATTATATAATTCCTTGACTATGTTACTGAGACAAAGGTGTGGAAAAGCTTTAGAAGTAATAAAAAATTATTCGGATTATACAAAAAAATAATGGGTAATAGAATTGGCAATTATGTTATGTCGGATCGAATCATGGATGTTCAAAATAATGGAATGTCAGTAATTAGCGAAATAACTAAAAGTCTTGAAGCATGTAATGTAAAATTTTTTGTTGATAATGGAACTTTATTAGGATTGAAAAGAAATAATAAACTTATTAGTTGGGATTATGATGTTGATTTTGGTATTTTTATTACTGATAGGTTTACATGGCAGCAATTAGAAGAGCAAATGGCAAAAATTGGTTTTACTAAAGATCATCAATTTAAGTTTAAAGGGAAGATAACAGAACAAACATATAAAAGAGAAGATATGTTTATAGATTTTTTTAATCACTTAAACTGCGGTGAAAATACTTCCTTTTATTGCTTTAATAAAGATGATAATGTGAAATATTCCAAGGCAAATGAATTAAGTGTTATGGAATTGAAAACAAAAAAAATAACAGGAACTCAGAAATTAGAGTTAAGTGAAGGTTGTTATGTTTATGTACCTATTGAGGCAGAAGAATATTTAGCGGATTTATATGGAAAAACATGGAGAATACCAAATCCAAATTGGGTATCTGGAAGTGGACCTGCGTGTATAAAACTAAATAATCAATATGCATATTTAGAAAAAAATGGAGATATTTAAAATATAAGTTTTATTATAATTTAACGAAAGAAGATTAGATAATTTATAATCTATTAGGAGAAAAAATGAATATAACGATTGTTGGGGCTGGAAATGTGGGTACTCAATTGGCTGTACATAGTGCAGAAGCAGGAAACCGAGTAACAGTATATAGTTCAAAGCCGGAAAAGATTGATAAAAATATAAAAATTATTAATGAAAGCAATGAAACTATTCATGAAGGTTGTATTTATTGCGCAACTAATGATCCGAAAATAGCTTTTGAGGGTGCTGATCTTGTTTTTATTACAATGCCTGCGACGCTAATGAAAAAAAATGCGTCTATTATAAAACCTTACGTGCATGTTGGTATGAAAATATGTATTGTTCCTGGTACAGGAGGAGGAGAATGTGCATTTAAAGAGTGTATAGCTAAAGGTGCGGTTGTCTTTGGTGTTCAACGAGTCCCTAGCGTTGCAAGATTGGTGAAATATGGAAGTATTGTTCGTGCAGTGGGGTATCGTGATAAAATGTATGTTGCTTCGATTCCTCAGAAGGAAGCAAAAAGCTGTAGTGAATTAATTGAGTCAATTATTGATATCAAGACGGTGCCACTTCCAAATTATCTTAATATTACATTAACACCTTCTAATCCTATACTTCATACAACAAGACTTAGGTGTTTGTATAGTGATTGGCATGAGGGGGTGGTATACAAAAGTGTACCTTTATTTTATGAGGATTGGGATAATAAAACTTCAGAGTTGCTTTTTAAATGTGATTCTGAAGTTCAAAAATTATGCAAGAAACTTAATATGTTTGATCTTTCTTATGTGAAATCATTACGAATTCATTATGAAAGTCCTACACCAGAGAAATTAACTAGAAAAATTAGGAGTATAACTGGTTTTAAGGGACTAACAAGCCCTGTCAAAGAGGTTAAGGGGGGATATATTCCTGATTTTGATTCTCGCTATTTCACGGCAGACTTTTCTTATGGATTAGCAATATTAATGCAAATTGCTGAATTAGTAGATGTAAATGTTCCGAATATGAAGGAAACATTAGAGTGGTATCATGGACTTGTTGGTAATTGTGAAGAGTATAATTTTGGCGATTATGGAATAGATGCTTTGGAAAAGTTTATTTCTTTTTATTCATTTTGAATCAAGAATGAAAAGGAATTGTGAGAAAGGAAAATAAAAATGAGTATTTCAAGATATCAATTCGAAGTTTTGACACATATAGAAGACCATGGAAAAAAAGCATATTGTATGCGTGAACTATCTGATTCTTTGAAAATATCTGGTGCAATGATTAGTAAAACTTTAAATGAATTAATTGATAATGGAGCGCTAGAAAAAGAAGGTGATACGTTATGCATTACCAAAGCTGGTTTGGAAATATTAGAACCTTATAGGGTGAAAAAGGCAGTTATTATGGCGGCTGGCTTTGGTTCAAGAATGCTGCCGGCAACTGCGAATTGTCCTAAACCCATGGTGACTGTAAAAGGGATTAGAATAATTGATACCCTTTTAGATGCATTGGTGGCTGTAGGAATAAAGGATATTACATTAGTTAGAGGATATAAAAAGGAATGCTTTGATGGAATCTTGGATAAATATCCGTTTTTAAAGTTTGTGGATAATGATATTTATGATTCAACAAATAATATATCATCTGTAATGGCGGTATTAGATGAAATTGACGATTGTTATCTTTGTGAAGCTGATTTATATATTTCGAATCCTAGTGTGATTACTAAATATCAGTATGCAAGCAATATACTCGGGGCGTATTCTTTAGAAACTGATGATTGGAGTTTTAAAATGAATAACGGCTATATTTCTGAATATCAGAAAGGAAATACATATTGCTATAATTATTATGGTATTTCGTATTGGAATAAAAATGATTGTAAAAAACTTCGTGTTGATTTCAAACGTGTATATGAAGGAAATGGAGGAAAGGATTACTTTTGGGAGTTTATTCCATTGGTTTTATGCAAAGATAATTATTTGGTTGAGATTCGTCAGTGTGAAAAATCTGATATTATGGAAATTGACAATTATTATGAATTAGCGCAATTAGACCCATCTTATAAATAATGAGGAGGAAATTGTATTGAAATGTTTTAAAGGTGACATTTTATCCGTTAACTCAAAAAATGAAGTATTTCAGTATTTGGTAGAAGATGATGGAGTAATTAAATTTGTAGGAAACACATTGCCCGAAGAGTATCAATCAATAGATATCATTGACTTAAAAGGTAAAGCACTACTTCCTGCATTTGTTGACACTCACCAGCATTTTGCATCTTTTTCTACTTTTTATGCTGGCTTAAATGTTATGGAGGCAGAATCAAATGAGCAAATTATAGAGATGATTCGTAGTTTTGCTGAAAAATCCACAAAAAAGATTTTAATTGCATTTGGTGCGTCCCCATATTCTGTTAAAGAGAAAAGATTAATTTCTAGAAAAGAGCTTGATTTAGTTTGTCCTAATAAAGAAATTATGGTAGTAAAATATGATGGTCATGCATGTATTGTAAATTCTTTGCTTTTAAAAAAAATTCAGAATAAGGCAAAAAAACTTAGAGGGTATCATTCAGATACTGGCGAAATGAATCAAGAAGCATTTTTTGCTTGTTCTAATTATATTACGAATTCTTTATCACTATTTGATTTATTTATTAATATGCAAAATGCTATAGATAATATGGCAAGCAAAGGAATCGGTTGTATTCATACAGTCAGTGGAGTGGGCTTTGTGGGTAATCTTGATATCACTATGGAAGACGTGTTTTCAAAGGGGTTGAAAAATGGATTTTTGGTTCGAGTATTTCCACAATCATTAAACATAAAAACTGCTACTATACGAAAGTTGCCGAGAATAGGTGGGTGTTTCAAATGTGCACTTGATGGTTGCTTTGGTTCACATGATGCTGCGCTAAATGAAGTATATAGTGATGTAATTGGCGGGAATGGCGTTCTTTATTATGATGATTCAAAAGTGACTGATTTTTGTAAGAAGGCTAATCGTGCAGGTTTGCAAATTGAGATGCATGCTATTGGAGATAGGGCATTTGATCAGGCATGTAGAGCTTTAAAAGCAGCATTGGATGATTATCCTAGAAGTGATCACAGACATGGCATAATACATGACTGTTTGCCAACAGCAGATGGAATAGAAATATGTAAAAATTATCATATCCTTATGCCTATGCAAAGCGCTTTTATCAATTGGAAACAGGAACCTGATGAGTATCTTGAAAAAATATTAGGAATAGATAGAGCAAAAGAGCTTAATCCTATTAAAACTTTTAACAATAATAATATTGTTGTTTCATTTGGTTCAGATGCGCCGTGTACTTCTCCAGACCCCATTTCTTGGCTTGACCGTGCGGTAAATAATAAAAACCAAAGAGAAGCAATATCCATTGAGGAAGCTGTTCGTATGTGTACATATAATGGTTATTATACTAGTTTTGATGAGGAAAAAAGAGGATCTTTGGAAGCAGGGAAATTTGCAGATATGGTTATGTTGTCAGAAAATCCATATACCATTAATTCTTCTGATATTAAGAACATAAAAGTCGAACAATTATATCTAAAAGGGAAGCCATATGTGAGTTGTAGGGAAAACATTATAAAAACAATATTTCGTGGGATTTTTCAGAGACAAAATGTGAGAGGTAAACAGCCATGACAAAAACAGAGTTTTATATATTGAATAGTTTGTATAACGGTAATCAAGGACGAGCTGGTTGTGAAGCAGATATTGAACGGAAAAAAGCTCTTTCAGATAGAAAAACATATAATAACTTGGTTAATTTGGGACTTATTTCTAAATTTTCTGGTTGTTTAACTAACTCTGGATTGAACGCGTTAGAACCATATCGTGTGAATAATGCGGTCATATTAGCTGCTGGTGCCTCTACACGTTTTATTCCGCTATCTCTCGAACAACCTAAAGGCTTATTTGAGGTAAAAGGAGAAAGATTAATTGAGCGACAGATTCAGCAATTGCAAGAAGCAGGAATAAAAAATATAACAATTGTTCTTGGCTATAAAAAAGAAATGTTTTTTTATTTGGAAGATAAGTTTGGGGTTAAATTTATAGTTAATGAAGCCTTTAACATTAAAAATAACATAGAAAGCTTATATCTTGCTAAAAATGAATTAAAAAACACATATATTTGTGTAAGTGATAGTTACTTTGTAGAAAATCCATTTAATCAATTTGAATATCGGACTTTTAATGCAGGTATTTCTGTCCAAGAAGAAACTGGAGAAATGTATGTAGATACAGATTCAGATGGTAAAATTGTTAAAATGGAGAAAAAGCGAAAAAAAGGTCAAGTTCTTTTGGGACATGCTTTTTGGCAACATGATTTTTCTACAGCATTTGTAAAACTAGCAGAAGCTGACAGAGATATTGGTAAATATGCAAATGCTTTTTGGGAAGGGCTTGTAAAAGACAATTTGGAGGTTATGCCTGCTATTTATTTTAAAGAATATGTTAAAGACAATATCTTCGAGTTCGATTATTTTGAGGATTTAAGAAAGTTTGATACTCAGTATTTGGGGCATACGCATAGCGAGATAATAAGAAATATAAAGCTTGTATTTCGATGTGATGAAGAAGATATTGCTGATTTTAGAAATGTAAGTAAGGGAATGACAAATACTTCATTTATATTCAACATAGGTGGAGTTGATTATATTTATCGTCACCCTGGAGATGGGACAGAAAACATTATAAGTAGGCGAAATGAAAAAATTTCATTAAAAAAAGCAAAAGAAATTGGTATCGATCCTACTTATATTTATGCTGATGTAAATGAAGGGTGGAAAATATCAATTTTTGTGCCGGAATTTAGAGAGCCCGATTACAATTCTTTTGATGATTCAAAAAAGATAATATCTGTTTTAAAAAAACTCCATGCTTCTTCTATAAAAGTAGATTATGGCATGAAACCGTGGGAAGATGCTTTGGAAATAGAAAAACTTTTGATACAAAAAGATCCTAATTGCTTTAATGAGTACAAAGACTTAAAGGAAAAGATTGAAAAATTATATTTACAAACAGTAGGCGATGGAGTAAAAAAATGTTTTTGTCATGGAGATACATATCAGCCTAATTGGATGATAAAGCCTAATGGTGAAGTTTATCTTATTGATTGGGAGTATTCTGGATTTTCTGACCCTGGAATCGATGTGGGATATTATATTGTAGATGCTATGTATAATTTTCAAGATGCGGAGAAATTTATAAAAGAATATCTTGGCGAAAGTTATACGGAAAAGCGGTTTTTTCATTTTATGGCTTATATTGCCATTATTGCATATTATTGGTTTGTTTGGGCGTTATATAGAGAATCATGTGGAGCGGTAATGGGAGATGCCTTAGGAAATTTGGAAAAAATGGCTATAAAATATGCTGACTATCTTTTAAAATAGCAAGAGGGAAGAAATATAGATGAAAAAAAGGAAAAATGAATTAGTTAGAGCTTTAGGATTAAAAGAAGCTATTAGTATGACAATTGGAACTGTTGTTGGGGTTGGTCTCTTTACCTGTGGTTCAGCTCAAATTGGACTTGTAGGTTCATGGATTATCGGGTTTACTTTTATTGCATTACTAATTTCTATTTGGCCATGTTTAATTTATGGAGAAATGTCTGCTGCGTTACCTTGTGCTGGAGGAACATATAATTATGCTAAACGTGGCTTGAATCGTGGTTGGGCAAATCTTTCCGGATGGCATTATATTGTTTCTGTTGTTGCTATTGGAGCAGGAGAAACATTAGCATTTGCTAATTATTTTAAAATTTTATTAGAGCAGATAGGTATAGATATTACTTGGCTTGATTCTAGAGTTATTGCAATTATTCTTGTAGGTGTATTTTTAATATTGAATTTTAGAGGAATTGAACAATCAGGAAAGGCACAGATTGCGTTTATGTTTTTTTTCTGGGGGTGTTCGATTGCATGGTTTCTTTATATGATACCCAACATTCATGTCGAATATTTTGGCGGTATTGCAATGGACAGCTTGCCTCCATTTAAAGAAATGATGTATATTTTTGGACTTGTTTGGTGGTGCTATACGGGATTTGAAACTTGTGTCTCTATGGGAGCTGAGACAAAATATCCACAGTATAATTTACCAAGAGCATTGAAAATTTCAGTATTTCTTGTTTTTTCGCTTAATGCGCTTTTCCAATGGTTTCTTGTAGGGTTGGTTCCAAAAGAATTTTATAGTATTCTTGCGGTAGCCGATGCTCCATATGCTGAAGGTTTAAAAGCTGCTGGTTTAATTGGTATGCCGATTATTTTGCTGTGTATAGGTATTGCATTTGGTGGAGATCTTTCAACTATTAATCCTGGTATTGCTGCACCGGCTCGTTACATATTTACAATGGCGGAAGATGGCGCATTACCGAAATTTCTTGGGAAAATTCATCCGAAATATAAAACTCCTCATGTTGCTATTGTTTTAGTTGGTGTGATTAATTTTATTTTAATTGCGACAGGATCAATTGATTATATAGCATCAGTATCTTTAATTTCACTAGCAATATGTTATATGATTGGCTGTTTAGCATACCTTGGGTTAAAAAGAAGATATTCTGAAATGAAGCGTCCTTATATAGCTCCTATGGGAAAGTTCGGATGTTATGTAACTATTATTCTTTATTGTTTTATGTTGATGTTTGCAGATAAAATGGCATTAATTACTGCTGGGATTATTTCTGTATTAAGTATAATTTTTTATTATGTATTTACAAGATATCATGCACCAGAGTTAATGAGTATAGAGGAAGAAATTGGGATAATCCAAGAGCCTTCGAAAGAAGAAAAGTTTAAAATGGATAAAGAATATAAAATATGGAAATATGTAACGATTATTGTTACAATAATAGCTTTAGGAATTTATTTTGTTCCTATAATTATTTGATTAGAGAATGAAATAAATAAGATATTAAAAATCTAAGAGAAAATAGTAAAGGTATGATTTGATAGAGGAGAGAACAAATTTTATGTGTGGTATCGTATCCTACACCGGCCATTCCCAGGCAGCGCCCATCCTTCTGGATGGTTTATCGAAACTGGAATATCGCGGCTATGACTCAGCCGGTCTTGCCGTTCGTGACGGGGAGAACAAAACGAAAATCGTAAAGGCGAATGGCCGCCTGAAAGCTTTATCAGAGAAAACCGATCATGGCCATGCTCTGGCAGGTACCTGTGGTATCGGTCACACCCGTTGGGCTACCCACGGCGAACCTTCTGAGACAAATGCCCATCCACATACCTCCGATGATGGAAATGTGGTTGGCGTTCACAATGGTATCATTGAGAATTATCAGGAACTGAAGAATAAGCTTCTTCGCAAGGACTATGAGTTCTATTCTTCCACAGACACCGAAGTGGCAGTGAAGCTCATCGATTACTATTACAAGAAATATGAGCATACTCCGGTGGATGCCATCAACCATGCCATGGTCCGTATCCGCGGTTCCTATGCCTTGGCGATCATGTTCCAGGATTATCCCGGGGAGATTTACGTTGCCCGTAAGGACAGTCCTATGATCATCGGCGCGGAGAACGGAGACTGCTATGTGGCTTCTGATGTTCCGGCGATTCTGAAATATACCCGCAATGTTTATTACATCGGGAATCTGGAGATGGCACGTCTGGCAAATGGGACCGTTACCTTTTACAATCTGGACGGAGATGAGATTGAGAAAAAGCCAACTCAGATCAAATGGGATGCAGAAGCTGCTGAAAAAGCGGGCTACGAGCATTTCATGCTGAAGGAGATCCATGAGCAGCCAAAAGCCGTTCAGGATACGTTGAATTCCGTATTAAAGGATGGTGCTATCGACCTGTCTTCTGTGGGACTTACTGAGGAAGAGCTTCAGTCTTTTTCCCAGGTATATATTGTGGCATGTGGTTCTGCCTATCACGTAGGCGTGGCATGTCAGTATGTGCTGGAGGATCTGGCGCAGCTACCGGTACGCGTGGATCTGGCATCTGAGTTCCGTTACCGCAGCATGCCTCTGGATCCTAACGGTCTGGTGATCGTGATCAGCCAGTCCGGAGAGACTGCAGACAGCCTTGCAGCTCTCCGTCTTGCGAAAAAGAAGGGGCTGAAAACCCTTGGAATTGTCAATGTGGTGGGAAGCTCCATTGCCCGGGAAGCAGATAATGTATTTTATACCCTTGCCGGTCCGGAGATTGCAGTTGCCACAACGAAAGCCTACAGCACTCAGCTGATCGCCGGTTATTGCCTTGCCGTTCAGTTTGCACTGGTGCGGGGATGTATTTCCCAGGGGCGCTATCAGGATCTTATTTCCCAGCTTCAGTGTCTTCCGGAGCAAATCCAGAAAATCCTGGATGACAAGGAGCGGATCCAGTGGTTTGCTGCCAAACAGGCCAATGCCAGGGATGTGTTTTTCATCGGACGTGGACTTGATTATGCCATCAGCCTGGAAGGCAGCCTGAAAATGAAAGAGATCAGTTACATCCATTCTGAGGCTTACGCAGCAGGAAAGCTGAAGCATGGCACCATCAGTCTCATTGAGGACGGCACTCTTGTGATCGGCGTGCTCACCCAGTCTGAGCTTTATGAGAAAACCATTTCCAATATGGTAGAGTGCAAAAGCCGCGGAGCTTATCTCATGGGGCTGACGACCTATGGAAATTATAATATTGAAGATACTGCTTCCTTTACCGTTTATGTTCCAAAGACAGAGGAGTGCTTTGCCACAAGCCTTGCGGTGATTCCGTTACAGCTTATGGGATATTACGTCAGCGTGGCAAAGGGACTTGACGTGGATAAGCCGAGAAATCTGGCAAAGAGTGTTACAGTAGAGTAAATTTGCAGCAGTTTTATGGGTGCGGTGAGCAGAAACGGCAGATGTTTTTCGGGGGGAAAACAACAGGATGAGGTTATAAAAATGGGAAAATATTTTGGTACAGATGGCTTCCGCGGAGAGGCAAACGAAAACCTGACAGCAGATCATGCATATAAAGTAGGCCGTTTTCTCGGCTGGTATTACGGAGAACTGAAACGCCGGAACGGTGACGACACTCCGGCGCGTATCATAATAGGAAAGGATACCCGCCGTTCCAGCTATATGTTTGAGTATACACTGGTTGGCGGACTGGTGGCTTCCGGTGCGGATGCATATCTTCTCCATGTCACGACCACACCTTCTGTGGCTTATGTGGCAAGAGTGGATGAATTTGACTGCGGTATTATGATTTCCGCAAGCCATAATCCATATTTCGACAATGGAATCAAGCTGATCAACGGAAACGGGGAGAAGATGGACGAGGAGACCATTTCCCTTGTGGAAGCCTATTTAGATGGAAATCTGGAAGTTTTCGGGCAGAAATGGGAGGAGATCCCTTTTGCGAAAAAGGAAAAAATCGGCTGTACAGTAGACTATGTTTCCGGAAGAAACCGTTACATAGGATATCTGATCTCTCTGGGTGTCTATTCCTTCCGCGGCGTGAAGGTGGCGCTGGACTGTGCCAACGGAAGCTCCTGGAACATTGCCAAGGCTGTTTTTGATGCTCTCGGCGCCAAAACCTACGTGATCAACGCCCAGCCGGATGGCACCAACATCAACAACAATGCCGGTTCTACCCATATCGGGGGACTGCAGAAATACGTGGTGGAGAACGGAATGGACGTTGGTTTTGCCTATGACGGCGATGCAGACCGCTGTCTCTGTGTAGACGAGAAGGGCAATGTGATCACCGGCGACCACATTCTTTACATCTACGGAAAATACATGAAAGAGCGCGGCAAGCTGCTGACAAACACTGTTGTCACCACCGTCATGTCCAACTTCGGTCTGTACAAGGCCTTTGATGAGCTTGGAATCGACTACGCGAAAACAGCCGTGGGAGACAAATATGTATATGAGTACATGATGAAAAACGGCTGCCGCATCGGCGGTGAGCAGAGCGGGCATATTATTTTCAGCAAATACGCCAGCACCGGGGATGGAATTCTTACCAGCCTGAAGATTATGGAAGTTATGATGGCGAGAAAGAAAAAGCTTAGCGAACTGGCAGAAGGATTTACCGTTTATCCGCAGGTGCTTACCAATGTGAGAGTGACCGATAAGAAGGCTGCGCAGGATGATGCAGATGTGCAGGCTGCGGTGAAGAAGGTTACAGAGGAACTGGGTGATACCGGAAGAATCCTCGTCCGCGAGTCTGGAACAGAGCCGGTTGTGCGTGTTATGGTGGAAGCGGAGAGTGAAGAAATCTGCCAGAAGTATGTGGATATGGTTGTGAATGTAATTAAAGAAAACGGGTATGTGGCCGGATAAGGGCTGGATGCCGTGGATGCTGCCGTCCGGCGTGTGCCGGGCGGTGGTGGTGTATATAAGATAAGTTATAAAAATAATATAACAATTGATCTTGGAGTTACAATTTTTTGAGGCACTTATGAAAATCACATACTTAGTTACTGTTCATTGGTAAAATTCCGCGAGGTGTTTTTTGTGAACAGAGTTCACAGAAAACCCGAGAATTAAGTTTGCGCAGCAAACGCTACTTCTTGTGCTTGTCACAAGAAGGTTCGTCTTTCTGTGCATCGCAAAGCGTGTTACTGGTCGCGAAGTGAACAGTAACAACAGGTAATATTTATGTGGAATGTGGTGGTTTTACTGGTGTTTCGGGTGGTTTTGTGGCATAATGGAATAGTTAAATTGTTCAATTATAAATCGGACGATTTCCTGGAATCGCTAAAATTATGCAGGGATAAATTTATTGTAATTGATAATGCAGATATTCTGATAGATGATGACGTGAGAAGATTTATTAATTTTGAGTTTTCCAATCAGTATATGCTTTTTTTGAGAAATTGCGATGGGCTTAATGTGTCAGATAAGAGTTTTAAAGAGCTGAAACTTAAAGGGAATAGAATAACCTTGGAAGAGGAGCTGTGATATGAGGTATATCTGGACGGAGGATACTGGCGCGGGACTGCATTTTTGGAATTTGGTTAATCAGATCCTTTTTGATAACAAAATTGTAATTGAAAGTAAAGCAAGCAATCAAGGTATTTTGGATGTTGAGGATGGAGTCGTTTGGAAAAGCACAAAGCTTGGTGAAAAATAATGTTTGTGTTCGGGATTGGTTGCTTCTGTCATTCTCAGCTTTGAACAAAAGGGGTCTGTCCCCATAAATGCATTGAATGAACTGGAGTGAGTGGGAGATTCAGCCGTTGTAGAGGACTTTGTTTATAATTTAAAGATAAATTTGTATTCTTGAATCGACTTTTGGGATGAATCTCGAAGACTGTCCATACCTTAAAAATCGTGTAAAGTATATTGATATTTCAATTATCCTCTGGAGTGTAATCCAGAGGATAATTATTTGAGTTCCGAAATTAATCCGTCAACAGATTCTAATATGGATGAACTGATAAAACAAGTCAAAAAAACAATTAAAGAACATAAGAATAGTAAATTTAGAATGGATGAAAAAATGTATGGGTCTATATATACAAGTATTTCTCACTGGGGGTTACCGTTAAGTGAACGTCTTTGGAATTCTTGGCTGAAACATACGGAAATTCATCCTCTTACATCTAAAATTTCATATGAAATTGATTATGAAAAGATAGTTGCATTTTGTAAGGCTCGAAATGCAATTACTCATAGAGGAGAAAATGATAATTTCGATGAAGATATTGCAAAAACGGCGTTTGTGCTTATGGGATTAACATATTGTTATACATTGTCAAGAATTGGTTTTACCACAGATGAAATAACGGATATCATGAAAAAAACTAAAATAATATATTAGGATTCGAAACTATGGTTTTCTGTAATATTCCGAAAAGAGTATATGCCATCAGCCTTGAGGGCAGCCTGAAAATGAAGGAGATCAGTTACATCCATTCTGAGGCTTATGCTGCCGGGGAGCTGAAGCATGGCACTATCAGCCTGATTGAAGATGGAACTCTGGTGATCGGCGTTCTCACCCAGTTCGAGCTTTACGAGAAAACTATTTCCAACATGGTGGATAAGCCGAGAAATCTGGCAAAGAGCGTTACAGGCATTGGGGTCTGTCCCCATAAATGCAGAGTGAAATTCCTAAAAGTTTTCTAAAAAACTTATTAAATAAATTTCATACTTTTCCAATATATTTTCCTTCCAGAAAAGGAAACAGTATGCTATCCTATATACATCATAAGAGTTTCGAACCTACATAAGCTCTTCTGAAAAACAAATCATAGAAGGTGGTGAAGTCCATGGGAAGAAAGGATATCATCACGAAAGAGTACATGGAGGACACAGAAGTATTTGCGGATGTATTCAACCATATGATTTACAAAGGAGAAAAGGTCATTGACCCTAAGAATTTGAAGGAACTGGATACGGCGAATGTAATTATTCCATATGGAGCTGACGGGGCGGAGGTGCCATATCAGAAATACAGAGATGTGTTTAAGATCCTGTGTGCTATGGAAGATGAAAATGCGGTGTATCTGCTCCTGGGAGTGGAGAACCAATCCAATGTTCATTATGCAATGCCAGTGAAAAATATGGTTTACGATTCGCTGGAATATGCAGCGCAGGTACAGAAAGCAGAGGCTTCTCATAAAAAAGCGCGGAAGGAGAAAGATCCTAAAGAGAAGAAACCAGATTCCGCAGAGTTTCTTTCAGGCTTTTACAGAGAAGACAGGCTGCTTCCAATTATAACAGTAGTAGTGTATTTCGGGGCTGATAGTTGGGATGCACCCAGGTCGCTGCATGAGATGTTAATTGTACAGGACGAAAGCATATTGTCATTGGTTCCTGACTATCGGATTAATCTGATTGCACCAGGGGAGATGAGTGAAGAGGAGTTGGAGCATTTTACTTCTAATTTTCGTGAGGTAATGCAGTTTATTAAGTATTCAAAAGATACAGAGAAGCTGAGCCAGCTTGTGGAGGAGAATACTGCATTTGAAACTATGGACAGGAAGGCTGTTCGTGTAATGGAGGAGATGACTGGAATGAAGATAGAAAAAGAAGTTGAGGAAGAAAAGGTGAATGTTTGTAAAGCAATTCAAGGGATTGAAGAAAGAGGACGTGCTGCTGGAAGGTCTGAGGGAATCCAGATTGGCGCAGAGCATGAGCAGCGACTTACCAAATCTCTGCTAAAAGACAATCGTATCGACGACCTGAAGCGTGCCCTTGACGATCCTGCTTTTCGCCAGAAACTTTTGGAAGAGTATGGAATTGATTAAAAAGATATAAAACCGAGACGTATACGCTAATGGTTTAAAAGCACATATTTTATAGATCTTTTTGCAGTTCCATGGTATCATTATTTCAAGCAAAAGCAATTGATACTGTGGAACTTTTTATCAGGAGTGTGTGTAATATGATGTATTGACCCTTCTGGTCCACCTTGGCTATTTGAGCTATCATTGGCCGGATAAAACTGTCTATATTCCCAATAAAGAAGTATCTCAGGAATATATAAATGCAATCAGCACTATGGAGTGGCCTGAGGTTATTGATTCTGTAGAAAATTCCAGAAAGCTGCTGGAAGCTTCATCTGGACAAACCAGCAGCCATAATTGAACTTAAATGGAATAAGAATGCTTCCGGAGCAATTGCCCAGATTAAAAGACAGCAGTATAGTGAGGCGCTAAAAGATTATCATGGGGATTTGCTGCTGGCAGATATAAGCCGGATCGAGAATGGAACAAGAAATCCCAGCCTGAGTATGGTGAAAAAACTTGCACAGGGATTAGGGATGCAATTAAAGCTGGAATTTGTTCCGATGCCAACAAAAAATTAAATGTAAAGAGTATGAGAATTATAAGTGCTGAAATATCAATTTTTAACCAGAATCTGTATTTCCAGAATCCGGATTATCTGGAAGGGTCGTATAGAGAAGAAAAATTGTTGGATTAAACGAAGCTGAAAAAGGTATATGGGCAAAAAAATGGGGGAACCGCTATGGATAATATACAGATTCTTCAGGAGTGCTACTCCAGAGTTACTTTAATTCCTGTTGTTGGCAGTGGACTATCCATTCCAATGGGGTTACCGAGCTGGCGGGAATTAATAGAAAAATCAGCTGATTATTTTTCCATATCAGATGAGAAAAAAGAATGTATCTGTAAATGTCTGGATCGTAATGAATATTTAGATGCTACAGATGTTATCCTGAAAGCTGGCGTATCTGATCAAATGCTTCGGGAATACATTGCAAAGAGCATGACCGAGGCGAAAGAAAATTCAAATTCAGTTGACAATAATTATCTGGATTTGGCTTTATTTTCAAAGATTCGTTACATGACCACAAACTATGATCAGTATATAAATGACTTTGCTGAGGCAAAAACTTTTTGCCTTGAAGATCTGGAAAATATGCAGATTAATCAGTTTGCTTATTCTGCTTATGATCATGTAGTAATTCCATTACATGGTGAGATAAGCAGACCTGAAAGTATTGTGTTGTCACGTGATTCCTATCAGAAACTTTATAATACCGATAGCTTTAAGTTTGAATTTGAGCATATGAGAACCCACTTTACATTTTTATTTATGGGGTTTTCATTTGAGGATAAATATATTCAGAAATTATTTGATAAGATTTTACATCACTACCAGGCGCAGCATTTTATTTTGTTTGATAAAAGTGAAGCAGATAAAAATACAGAAAAAATAGAGCGAATTAAAACCCAATATGGAATTGAGACTGTATTTTATGATGCGTCAAAAAAGGGACACATAGAAGGAATAAGGGATTGCCTTCAGGATATTTTTAAATTAAGAGATATAGATGTAAATAGTGCATCTGTAAAGGTACTGCCAGTCAATAAGAAATTTGATATGCAACTGTTTGAAAAGAAAATTATTGAGAAGGGAAAGCAGTTGATAAATAGCGAACAGGCAACCAAATTGTATAATCTTTATTATGCTGAGTACGAGAAGCAGGATTTTGCGTCAAAGTCAGTTGCTTTTAAAATATTGTGTGCGGGCTTTTATGGTATTACGGAGTACTGCGTAAAGATGCTGAAGCGGTCAAATTGCTGGATAGTGTATATGAAGATAAGGAAATATATGCAAATAGAAATAAAATTTCTTTTATGCAGGGGCAACTGTATTGCAATTTACGGGAATTTGATAAAGGAATAGAAGTTCTTGAAAATAATGGCAGGAACAGAATTCTATCAGAATTACTGCTGGATATTATAAAAGTTTACAAACAATTTTTGCCGGATGCTAATCATATTAGTGGTCAGATTCCGGTTTATACAAAATCGCCAAGAAGTGATGAAGAAAATAAAAGATATCGTGAAGCATATCTTGGCTTAAAGAAAAAATATATTAATCCAGATACATATAATCTTTTAAATCTTAAAGATTATGAGGACAGGGAATCTGAGAGCGTAGCTTATTACTGGCTTGGGCTTGCATCAGGACAGCTTTTTCATGAACATAAAGAGGCCATAGAATATCTATTGCGTGCAAGTGAACTGGATGATTTAATGGTTATACATGAGGAATTGGCAAATAATTATTTCGAATTGGCGAGAACTGAGCTTCGCTATGAGAAAAATCCAAAAAAATATCAGATTGATGTGGAGTGTTTGTTTAAGGCGAAGATTCATTTTCAGTATATCATGAATTTTTCAGATGAAGAGGTTGTTCACAGTTTTGTTGAGAAAAGTGGTTTTGCCTATCTTCAGACTTTATACTGGTTGAAGGAATATATTACGTTTTATGATTTTTATAATAAATATGAAAAATATTTGCCGGATAAAGATTATATTTGGATGTTAAAAGCGGAAACGGATGCTGAATATCACCATATTGTGGGAAACGATTTGTTAAAAAAGCTGAATCCCAAAGATAGAAGCTATATTGAATATCGTTGTGTATATGGCAGAATTGAACTGTTTCACCATATTAATCCAGCTGAATATGTGCGCCTTTGCAATGCACTTATAATATATGCGCAAAAAGATTATCCAATTGAAGATAGACGTATATTTCAAATGATACTTGATGTCGCGATAACTGGAAAAAATGTTCAGTCTTATGAGGATTTAAGAAAGCAATATCCCCAGGAGTATTTTCAAGATGCTGAAAATATGGGATTTGTTGATGAATTATATGGTAATATGGAGGCTGCATATAAGAAATTTTCTAAAATGTTTGAGGAACATAAGGATTATGATGGTTCATTTAGAATCATGAAGGGTTTTTTGATTCGAAATAAAAAAAGAAAAGAATATAATCATTTGTATGATCAGCTTATGGCAGATCCGCCTGATATTTCATATGAACAGCCGCAGTTTTATGCAGATCGTGTGCGGGAAGAACTTTTGGATTGGAATGATAAGTTTAAAGCTATGGAGCTTTATACACTTTATTATGATCAGATCAAAGGAGATATGACACTGGCGAAAGAACTTGAGGAGGCTATTAAAATTAATATTGCGGATTATTCTGGTTATGAAGAGCGTATTGCATGGAATCGGTATATGCTTACAAAAGCACCTCAGTATGCAAAAATACAAATATACGATACCATTTTAAAGCTTTATGTGGCAAATATGAAATATAAAGAAGCTGTTGCTGTGGTGGAAGAAATGCAGCAATTAAAAATTCCATTTATGAGCAGGTTTGATCAATGCACTATGGTGTGTGCCAGACCGCAGAGAAGTTCTTTCTATGTTGGTTGGGGTGGGAAAATAAGAGCATCTTTTAGTTCGGATAAAAATTTTATTGCCGGTTTGCTTAATCGGGCGCATTTAAATTACTGGTATAGGATGCCAGGACTTAATGCGGTTGGAATGGAAATTATCGTTCCTATGAGAACTATCATTTGCATTTTTAGAGAGAACCGTCAGAAGGAATTATTGGTAATTAAGAGAATCCACATCATGTACTCAGGAATAATTGGGTTGCAGGATAGCTTATGGAGAGAGGAAAGTTCATTCCTTAGAATGATTTTGCAATGGCTCGAAAAAGCAGATAATGTGGTCGTAGCAGCTCCTGACTTTATGTTTGCTTGTAAAGAAATGAAAGGGGACAATATGATAAATGATTGTGCAGAAGAAGTGCAGATTAATCTATATGCGAAAGAGCATCAAGATTATATATGTTTAAAATAGCCATGAAGCAGCCACAGTGGTGTCAGCCCCCCCTGAAGGAAGAATAAAAAGAATGAAGCAGTTCTAAAAGATGTATAAAAAGAACTATAAACTCCCTTGCTGAGTTAAATAAAAGGGGTCTGTCCCTATAAATGCAGAGTGAAATTCCTAAAAGTTTTCTAAAAAACTTATACAGTAAATCTGGAATGTGAAAAATACAGAGTAAAAAATCTCGAAATTTTTAGATAAAAACAGGCAGATAAAACTTGTGAAGCTCCTGTTTCCGTGCTATTATGAGCATAGAAATTTGAAGCAGCAAACAGCTGCGAAAATAAAGGAAAGATGTGAGAGAAAATGAAGGAAACAATACAGGACGTACTTCAGCTGATTTTACAGGCCGATGATATCAAATATGTAAAAAATAGCGGTATATTGAATTATGGACTGGATTTGAAACAGGTGGTGGAACGTGAAATTGAATTGTCTGTTTGCAAGGATGATAAGGAAATATTGCTTGCGATGAATTATGACATAGAGCAATGCTCTGTTCAATTTCAGATTGTAGACTGCACGGAGGAAGAGGAGAAGAAGATTATAGATCTGGATTTTGCTTTAAACGGCGCCGAAGCTACGGTGGATTTTACAAAAGCGCTTAATTTATATTTGTTAAGTATCGGTTATATTGATGAAGGCGACCTGGAAGAGTATCGTCAGAAGGTCAGCCGCCTAAGCTGAGGATAATATGTGAGGCGAAAATCAGTAACAAAATAAAAACAGCTCCCTGCGTGGTCAGAGAGCTGTTTTTTATTATACACCAGGATTATTTAACTGTAACGGTGATGTATTTGTTTACTGTCTTGTAGTTTTTAGCTTTAACAGTAACTTTTACCTGATAGGTACCTTTCTTGGTTCCCTTAGCAACTACGATCTTACCGTTTTTGTTAACTTTGATCTTGGAGTTGTTTGTTGTGTAAGAAACTTTACCAGTTTTCTTAGTTACTTTGATAGCTTTCTTAAGAGTCTTGCTGTTCTTCTTAACTGCAGAAGCCTTTACAGTATACTTGTCAGTAGACTTTAAGGTAACCTTCTGAGTTTTAGCTTTGATCTTGTAAGTAAGAGTCTGTGTATATCCGGCATATTTTCCTTTACCGATGATGGTAACTTTGTATGTTCCGGCATTCTTACATGTTTTAACTTTTACTGTGTAGTATTTAGCTTTGATTGTTTTTCCAGCTTCATTCTTAACTACAACCTTTGGCTGCTGTTTCTTACCAGTGTAAGTTACAGTCTTCTTTGTAAGAGAAGCATTGAAAGATGTTTTTACAGGTGAATCTGCTGCAAAAACAGTAGTGCTGATGAGAAGCATCATTACTGCAGCCAGGATGGTTACAGCTACTTTTTTGAATGATTTCATTGGTAACACCCTCTATTTCTTAATTTAATGTATTTAATAAACGGTCTCCCCACGCAGACCCGTTTATCCGGAAGTTGGATTGCTGTGAATAAAGTTCACAGCCGGTAAAAATAGCACAAACGGTTATTTTTCGGTAGAATTCTTATCTGTGGCAGCGGAGTCAGAGCTGTTTTTCTTATCCTTAGGCTCATAACCATAGCCGTATCCATAACCATAACCGTATTTTCCATAGCCATACTTGCCATAAGCACGTCCCTTTACATCGGCACGGTTCAGAACTGTACCGAGGAGCTTGCAGCCAGACTGCTGGATCTCATAAAGAGACTGCTTGATCAGAGTACGCGGTGTAGTACCGGCACGTACGACCAGAACTGCGCCGTCGCACAGAGAAGCGATAAGCGCTCCATCTGATACACTGCCAAGCGGCGGGGAATCTATAATAACAAAACGATAATTCTCTGAAAGGGTATTCAGAAGCTCTTTGAAACGAACATCTTCCAGAAGAGCGGAAGGATTCTCAAGGAGCTGTGTACACGGAACCATATAGCCGTTTGGAATATTGGTACTGTATACAACGTCCTCATATTCTGCCATACCGGAAAGATAGTGGTTCAGTCCCATGGTAGTGTCATCGTCATAGTCCATCTGAAAACGTGTTTTCATAACAGATTTACGAAGGTCAACGTCTACCAGAACAGTAGGAAATCCTGCTTCTGCAAGCATTTTCCACAGGTAGGAGGAAATGGTACTCTTACCTTCATTAGGCTGGCAGCTGGTCAAAAGGATCTTGCGGGTATTTTTACCGCAGAATTTAATATTAATACGAAGTCGGTTCATCGCTTCGGAAACTGCATAGGGCAGCTCCGGAAGGTTTACATTAAGCTGGTTCATTATTTCTTACGACCTCTCTTTCTGCCGCGTCTGCGGTGCTGCTCCTCATCCAGATCGATTACCTGATCGCTGTCAGGGATAGTGGTAAGAGGTACCAGTCCAAAATATTTTTCCATATCATCTGCAGTATGGATGGTGTCATCCATCAGATATTTTACAATAAAGAATGCTGCACAGATGAGAAGACCAAGCAGAGCACCGATCATGGTGAACTTGGTATAGCTTGGAGCTACCTTACTCTCAGGAAGCTTGGCATGCTGCGCCAGATTCGGAGCAAGTGTGCTCATGGTATCCGGGAGATAATCAATAGCTTCCTCTGCCATAGTTTCAGCCAGATCCATAGCCATCTGCGGATCGGTAGAAGTAGCAGTGATCTCCAGAATACGGGTATCGCTTGGGTTGTTCAGTGAAAAAGCTTTAGCCAGTTCATCAGATGTGGCATCCAGATCCAGATGGTCAATGACACGGTTCAGTACCGGATAGCTGAGCATCAGCTGTTCATAGTCTGCAGTCAGGGAAGTACCAAGATTCAGGTCACTTAAATTGACTACAGAATCGTCTGAGGCAGATACTACGTAAAGCTTGGCTGTGGATTCATAGGTAGGTGCGATAAAGAAAAAGGAATACGCACCCAGAAGTACAGCGCCTGCAATTAGACTGATCAGCAGATAACGCCATTTGTCTAACAAGGCGTAGCCTAGATCCACAAGGTCGATTTCCACCTCGTCGTTTGTGAGTTCTTCGTTCATGTCGGGTCTCCTTAATTTTGTTTATTGTAGCTGTTCAGAATTTTCCCAGCTACGATTTATTTTCTAACAGGAAAATTATTTCTTTTCCTTATAAAAAAGCGAAAGGATCGCTTCCTGAAGGCTGTCCGGATCAGGAGTGAAAGTCTGCCAGCCATCCTCGTCGAAGTCTGCAGTTCCCTCTATGGATACTTTCTCCTCCTCTTTCTCATCGGAAAGAAGAAGGGCAAGACGGGAAAACTTCTTGGCACTGATGTTGGTAGTCATGTAGTCCTCAAGTGCATGATAAAGATCCAGCGGGAACGTCTTATCTTCACTGCATTTCGCCTGGAAAACAGGCTTGAAAGCTTCCTCGTACTGGGCCTGACGGCTCATCCGGTTCTCATTCAGTCCGTCGGCAACGGTCTTGCGCTCACGGATGAAGCGCTCAGCGTCCTTACCGTGCAGAGTTACGGTCTGTCCCTTGATCAGTGTGTCACTGTCCGGGAAATCATCCTCGATGGTGACGGTGACACCGCCAACCATATCATTTACCACTTCGATGGCGCTCATGTTTACCATTGCAAAGCCGTCGATCTTGTGACCTCCAAGGAGCGTGGAAACTGCATCCACAGTATTCTCTGCACGGGTCTCATGATCCAGGCTCATGGCGTGTGCCAGGGATATCTGGCATTCTGTGGTATCTATGTAAGAGCCGTCATCTGCAAGGCTCTTCACCGGAGTCATGGTGTTCCGGTCGATGGTGAGAAACTTGCAGGTGTCTGTGCTTCTGTCGCGGACAAGCACAAGCAGCACGTCGCACTGACCGGTGCCGTCGTATTCCTTGATCTCGGTTACCTTATCCGGAGAATCAATTCCGGCGAAAAGGTAAGTCTCAAGATTCCCCTTCGGAACATAGGTAACACCTTTATAAGTGATCTGGTCAGCATCCTGTGTGGAAGAGGATGCGCTCCGGGTCACAGCATGGCTGTTGGCAGAAGTGAGAACACCTGCAGCTGAGCCTATGCCAAGAACGCCGGCGGCAAGTCCTATGGCGAGATATTTTATTTTTTTATTTTTATTCTGTCTGGAAATTTGATTATGACGCATTGATTCCTTTCTGCAGACCGAGGTATACTTCGCAGCTGTTCACTGGTAATGCTACCCAAAATATCTTGCAGAACATTACCAGTGAACATTACCAGTGAACAGTACCTGTAAACCATCACTCTGAAAATTACATATTGACAAAACTTAGAATCTGTTATTTACTTCACATTATAAAATATCATATTGTATAAATATTATATTGCTTTACCACAATATGTACTGATTTTATCACGGTTTGGTCTGGATATCAACCCGCTCTGTCATTTTTTGGCAAAATAAGGTGACGAAAAAAATCGTGTCAAGCGTTTTTGAAAATGTCCTAAAATAATTGAAGTATTAGCCCCGGCTTTT